>Ga0116124_1000016_pt1 | contig 214407 bp, 188 predicted proteins | sample June2015DPH_13_1_2_FD_89728 | JGI IMG/M metagenome (GOLD analysis project Ga0116124, IMG submission 89728) | Peatland microbial communities from SPRUCE experiment site at the Marcell Experimental Forest, Minnesota, USA - June2015DPH_13_150 | ecosystem: Environmental > Terrestrial > Soil >... | reverse complement strand
GCACACATCGATAAACAGTTCCAGTCGATTCTGTGTGTCGAGATTGTTTTTATCGCAATATTCGGTAATAGGAATACCTTTTACCAGCTCCATCACAAAGTAGGGCCGGCCAGTATCCGTCGCACCGGCATCGAACACCCTGGCAATGTTGGGATGGTCCATAAGAGCCAGGGCCTGACGTTCAGCTTCAAAGCGGGCGATAACCTGTTTGGTATCCATACCAAGCTTGATAATCTTCAATGCGACTTTGCGGCGAATCGGCTCTTCCTGCTCGGCCATATAGACGACCCCGAAACCGCCTTCGCCTATCAACTGGAGCAGCTTGTACCGGCCTATCTTCATACCTGGGCCTTCGGTCAGTGGCGGAGCATCAAGCGTGCTGTCTATACCGGCTGGGGGAGACCTAAGAAAGCTTTTGTCCTCAAAGTGAACTTTGAGTAATGCCTCTACACGAGCCAGTAGAGCAGCATCATCTCCGCAAGCTGATTTGATAAATGCCGCCCGCTCAGCAGAGGATTTTATCCCGATTGCTTCATTGAAAATCGACTCCTCGTTTTTTCCATTCTTGGCACACATTAAGATAGCTCCTAATATATGTGTTCCACTACTATACAATGCGAGAAAAAAAGACAAGAAGCACCACAAAAATGAAAAATTCTCAAAAAACGTTCTTCGGCCTAGTCGCTTCTGCTGTCTCTAATCGCAGCCAAGAACAAGCATAAGCCCAATAGCGGTCAACCGTAGAGGGTGAGAGCCCTAATGCTTCAGCCGCTTGTTCACCGCTTAATCCGGCAAAATAGCGAAGTTTGACTAAATCGGCCTTAACCTTGTCCTTTTTTGAGAGCTTCTCAAGAGCTTCGTCCAGCGCAATGAGGTCGTCGGAAGAGGTATCATTATCCTTCGCTGGAACTGCCTCGTCGAAATCGACTCGCTTGCGGCCTCCCCCATGTTTCAACGCCCTCTTTCGACGAGCGTTCTCAATAAGGATGCGACGCATGGCCTCAGCCGCAGCAGCAAAGAAATGGTGGCGACTGCTCCAATCCTGATCCTCTGAGCCGACTAGCCTAAGGTACGCCTCGTGGACCAATGCCGTCGCCTGCAACGTCTGGCCGGGCAATTCTTTACTCAATCTCTGGGCGGCAAGCTGACGCAGCTCCTGATAAACCAATGGAAAAAGTTCATCTACGGCACGAACATCGCCGCCTTCGATAGCAACCAAGATACGCGTAACGTCGCTCATAAGCTCGCCTTACATATCTATAGCAGGCCATCCATGAGTGATTAAAAGGAATTAGGGCACAGTTGGTACTTTCTCGTTGACTCCTCTTGTCGGCTTAAAAAGCCACTGAGCCTATATACTATTGCTGCTTATCAAAATTGTCAAGCATGAATTTGAAAAGCTGTGGGAAGACCAAGGAGTACCATATTCTTTATTAAAGGCAAAAAACAATGCTTATAAGGATCGCATATAACATAAACGTCAGGTATGAAACCTCAAGCGACCTGCAAAGATCATATTTGAGAATCGTTTCGGCCCTTGCAATGCAGGACAATCCAAACAATCTGAAAACTAAGTATTATCAGGTTGATGAGTGAGTTTGCAAAAAAATCAAGGTGTCTTCTCAACCAAATCCTTAATGTCTCATTCAATCCGGATTTTCACCGGCAGGTAAGGCAGGCGGGGATTGAAACGGAAGGAAAGAATCTGCCCGTTCATACACTGCGCAAATGCTGCTTACAGAATTGGCGGTGTATTACGACATAAAAACAACCAATCTTTTTTATAGCAAAGTTGACAAAGAGCATCTTAAAGCCGCAGTTAAATTTGATGATGAATTGCCTATGACTGACCTCAAACTGACCTTTTCGGCCATTTCAAGGCAAAATAAATATATTGACAATTTCAGCAAATCATTGTTACTATTGAGTTTATAAATATATGCGGGCGTAATTCAGTGGTAGAATGTCGGCTTCCCAAGCCCGAAATGCCCCAAAATGCAAGCATTTGCCCCGTCTGCACTTATATCAAACCGTATTTTCAGATAAAAAACGAATGTGTCAGTGGTGATACAGTGGTGCTTAGGACTGTTTGTCACTACGGACTGACGTTTTACTGACGTTTTTGACAAGATGAACGAGTGCATATTTAAGATAGCTTATAACATTGTCGGTATACTGGACTGGCCAGACAACCGGCTTAAACGACTGGTCCGCAATGACATAATAGAGCACATCTATTGAGGAAGGCCTTATGGTAGCCTAATTATGGGATGAATATTTTTACAGTACGCGTTCTGGCTTTGGGGTTAATTGAATGGTATGATTGAGATGAACTGGTTATGGTTAATCTCAGAGAAATTAAATTGTCTGTGTTGGTGTGCTGCCTAATGCTGGCCGGGTGCGGGGATTCTTTCGACCGCCAAGTGGGACTCGCGGACCTTGGGAACCCCAATCCAACGATCAGGATTATGGCTATCAAATGGGCAGGTGAAAATAAGATAAAGGCAGCGGTGCCGCAATTAGTCGATTCTTTAGAAGATGAGGACGCTGCTGTGCGATTCTATGCTATTGAGGGGCTTCGCAGGATTACAGGCACTGATAATGGTTACGATTACAAGACTTCTGCCGGCGAACGAGCCGCATCGGTTAAGCGCTGGCGGAAGTTCCTGAACACAGAAGAGTGGCCGGAAGATGAGCGTTAAGACACAGAAACAAGATAGTTCAATAAAGACGCAGATTGAGCTTTGCATCTGTGCCGATCCTGAATATCTGGGCGCGGTGCGTATGGCTGTTCGCCAAGTGGCCAAGGTTGTTGGAATAGCGGAAGACAAGAGCGAGTCGGTGACATTGGCGGTAGTGGAAGCATTGACTAATGTGATCCGACACAGTTATGGCGGGCCATGTGACAAGCCAATTATCGTGAAGCTTAGTAAAATTGACGGCAGTGGTAAGAACAAACCAGCTTTAGAGATAACGATTCGTGATTTCGGCAGGCACGTCGACCCAGAAAGCATGAAAGGGCGAGATTTGGATAAGATAAGACCGGGTGGGCTGGGCGTCCATATCATTCAATCGGTAATGGATGAAATTGAATATTCTCGTGCCGATGAACGCGGCACGTGCTTACGAATGTTGAAATATATAACTTAGTTTCTGTAACAGACAAAAAAGTTTTAAGTTATGCGGGAAGAAGATAGCTCTACACGCGAAATCATAAAAGATATCAGGCACGAGAACCAGACCATCGTGTTGGTATTGGCGGGCGAAATAGACATGAAATGTTCCCCCAAACTTAGGAACAAATTCATGGAATTATTGCGTAATGAGCCACCGCTATTTGTTATAAACATGCAACAGGTCGAATTTATGGATTCAAGCGGGCTCGGCGTCTTAGTGGAGGTTTTGAAGTGTAGTCGAAGGTATGGAGGCCAGCTAAAGTTAGTGGGTTTGGGTCGGAGTGTCCGGAATATTTTTGAAATTTCCAGATTGGATTCCGTGTTTCAAATATATGACACGGAAGAAGGGGCTTTATCTTAAATGGAAAAACTTGACCCTGTATCTGACAAAACCGCAAGGATATCTGTTGCGACTCATACGATAGCGGCTTTGGGTCGGCTGACTCTGAGCGCGGGTCGTAAGGTTTTTTCAGCTTTGGGAGGGATGTGCTTGTTACTTTGTGTAACGGCCTCCAATACAATCACAGGATTGTTTGTTCCCGGCCAACGTTTTGGCCGAGATGCCTTGATTGGGCAAATGGTACGAGTTGGAGTAAGGGCGATACCCATCGTAATCATTGTGCAGATGGCCATAGGGATGATTCTGCCGTTACAGATGTTTTCCAAGCTGGATGAATTCGGCCAATCGGAACAGATCGCCACAATTAATGCTATAGCGAGCTTTCGCGAATTAGGGCCTTTGATGACTGCAGTAGTTCTCTGTGGTTTTGCTGGCGCCAGTATTGCAGCTGAATTGGGGACGATGGTCACGTCAGAAGAAATTGAGGCATTGCAGGCTTCTGCGCTGAACCCGGTGCGATTTCTGGTTGTGCCACGTCTTCTTGCAACTGTGATAATGACGATAATGCTTACGATAATCGGTGATGTAGTTATGATCGGCAGCGGTATGCTGACGGCAGTAAATCTTGGTATCGACTACGACATTTGTTTCAGGTTGACACGAGAGGCAGTTAATCTCACCGGCTTCGCTACCGGGCTGATAAAGGCGTGTTCTTTCGGTCTTCTCATTGGCCTAATTGCATGTTTCCTTGGGCTATCCGTCAAGCCATGGGAAGGAAGTGATGGTGTGGGTCGAGCAACGACGAGCACTGTAGTTTATAGTATCGTGGCGATTATCGGCGCTGATGCTATTTTTACTGTGATTTTCTACTCTTATGGGCTGTTCAGTTAGATTGTCAGGAGTGTCTGCCAGGCAAGTGATTGGGCGGTTCAAGAAAGATTGATTTTCTATGCCGACGACAGGTGACAATTCATCTATTATCGAAGTTCGTCACATGGTGAAGAGTTTCGGCACACAGCGGGTACTGAACGATATCAACCTGGACGTGTATCGCGGCGAGATTATGGTGATTATCGGCGGCAGCGGCTGTGGCAAGAGCACTCTGCTGCGGCTTTTAATCGGTTCTCTCGAGCCCGACGAGGGCAGTATCAAGCTGTTCGGACAGGATTTGACAGGGCTGTCAGAAAACGATCTCAATAAAGTTCGAAACCGTTTTGGCATTTTGTTTCAATCGGGTGCCTTGTTTAACTCGTTGACTGTGGGCGAAAACGTGGCTCTACTTCTTGAGGAGCATACGAAGCTTGACAAATCGACTATAGAAATCATGGTGAAGATAAAGCTGGAACTGGTTCGTCTGCGTGAGCATGCCGACAAGATGCCGGCCCAGCTTAGCGGAGGGATGAAGAAGCGTGCCGGTCTGGCGCGTGCGATTGCTCTTGACCCGCAGATTTTATTTTATGATGAGCCGAGTGCCGGCCTGGACCCGGTAACCAGCGCGCAGATTGACCAGTTGATTATTGATTTGACCAGAAAACTTCATGTAACGAGTGTGGTGGTAACTCATGAGATGAACTCGGCCTTTAGAATAGCCGACCGAATGTGTATGCTTGATAAAGGGAAAATTCTAAAAATAGGTTCGCGGCAGGAATTTGAGGCCTTGCGTGACACTGACGTTGCTCAATTGAAAAACCAACAGGACAAACTAATACGACAGTTTTTGCGAGGGGACTCGGTAGGCCCGATTACAGACCGTAATAATTCAAGTGATTACGAAGATGATCTTCTTATGCTAAGACTTAAAAGTGGAAAATAGAGAACAATTTTGATTTCATGAATGGGAGTGATAGCACAAAGATATGGCGAAAAAAGCACGTAATGAGGTTGCCGTTGGCATAACAACATTCATCGTTCTGATACTAACGATTTATATCATTGTTATGCTTGCAGACTGGAGCAGTATATGGACGCCACAGCAGAATATCACGGTTAGGCTGCCCTATCGTTCCGGGCTCAAAGGCCTTGCCGAAAACAGCCCTGTGCTTTTGGGCGGCGTCAAGATTGGAAGTATAACGAAGATAGGGATAAAGAAACTCGACAAGACAGTATCTGATGGAAACGACGTGTATGTGTTTTTCACCATGAAGATACCTCAAGAATATCAATTGCGATATGACTGTGTATTATTACCACAGAGCAATCTTCTTGGTGGCAAACCCTCGTTGTTAATCGAGGATTTGGGCTCCAAAAGTGAGAGTATCAAAGATGGCCAGATAGTGGAATTGAGACTTGCGGAGAGTATGATGGAAGCCATCAAACATGAGTTTGATGCAGCTGATCCGGAAAGCCTTCTGTCGCTGGTGAAGTATGAGGTCAACCGAGATTATAATGATTCAGTTGTTTCTTCTCTGAAGAATGTTACAGCAGAACTGGAAAAGGCCATTCCTTCAGTAGCTGACAAGGTTAACCAGATGCTTGCAAAAGCTGAATCGACTCTGGATACAGCACAATCAGCTTTGCAGAACTTGAAAGATATCACCGCTGATGCGCGTGTCGACAAAATCCTCAATAATATTACACAGGTCAGCACGAATCTCAAAATAACAAGCCAGGAGGTAAGAAGGGCGCCTTGGAAACTGCTTTATAAACCCAAAGAAAACGAGTTTAAGATACAATCACTGGTTGATTCAGCGGGTTCCTTTGCCGCAGGCGCCGAATCTCTGGACAACAGCGTTGTGCGTTTGCAGGCGTTGATTGCAACAGCAGACGATAAACAACCGATCGACAAAGACAAGCTTGGTTCTATAATTGCGGAGCTGGAGGCTAGCTTCAACAAGTTCCAGGAGGTGGAGCAGAAATTCTGGGAAGAGTTGAAATAAGGCAAGCGAGCATAAATTACATTACAGCAACATGCTAATGATATAGTTGAGATATTATGGCTGAAGTAACATTGAAAATTTACGATCATGGCAAATCCCGCCGTGCCACTCTCAATGCCAAGGGCACAATCATAGGGCGGAGTAGTCAATGCGATATCAAGCTCGAAAGCGACGATGTGTCACGCAAGCATGCGAGAATCTTCCAAGACCCCTTTGAACGATGGATTATTGAAGACCTCGGCAGCCATAACGGAATCCTCATCGACGGCAAACGTGTTGAAGCATATGCCCTGTTGCCCGGCGAGCAAGCGATTATCGGATCGTTCACGCTGTCGATAGAACCTTCAGTAACCCAACAAATCGAGCGAGACAAATCTATCCAGATAAACAGTCATATCATAAAAGACGACTTCAAGATAGAAATCGCTTCTGACGAAGTCAAGACGGACAAGATTCTATCTCGTGCATATCTTAAACAACTGAATGATATTGATGAACACTTATCAGACTTGACGAGTCCTTCTGATCTGTATCCCGAAGTCTGCAAATGCCTTGCGAGCGGCCCAAAGATGGTTGCTGCAGTTTTGAGACTACCTGAAAATACGAAAGAGTTGCCAAAATCCCCGGAGATTCTTGCGTGCTGTTTGGGCAGCAATCCGAGTGAAGCAACTACCAAAGATATGACAAACCTGTGTTTGTCTCGCCGGACGCTGGAAGCAGTTCGCACAACAGGAAATGCTGTTATGGCCCAAAGTACTCATTCCTCGGACGCGGATATGGTTCTGAAACTGACAATTTCAGACCAGCACTGCCCAAGGGTCGTAATCTGCTCACCACTGAGCGATGTCACAGAAGTCGTTGATTGCCTGTACCTTGACATGCCTCTCGATCAGACAACCGACGATACATTTGATTTTGTTCGAGCTGTTTCCAGAGAAGTCGTCTTAACAAGAAAAAGTCTGATTTCCATGCAAGCCAAGGCCGAAAGCCAGAAACTGAACCAGCAGTTATCCCTTGCTCATGATATCCAGTCCAAATTGACTGCAACGTGGCCGGAAGGCGGATTCGGAGTGGACCTGGCAGTCCATTACAAGCCCACGATGTGGGTTGGCGGTGATTATTATGATGTATGGACGTTGGAAAATGGACAGATAGCATTTGCTGTTGCCGATGTATCAGGAAAAGGATTACCGGCAGCAATGATAATGTCAAACATGCAGGCTGCCCTGAGAACAACAATGAATTTCTGTACGGAACTATCGACGGTCGTAGAATATGTGAATCGGCATTTATGTCAGAATCTTCGTGATGATATGTTCGTTACGGCCTTTGTTGGTTTGTTTGATCCAAATAAAAACACACTATCATACGTGAACGCCGGCCATATTCTGCCTTTGATTATGCTGCCTTCAGAAAATCCAAAACCATTGGGCAAGGCAACTAATCCCCCACTCGGGATTATGGAACGCCATTTTGAGATGAGCGAAGATGAAATACCGCCGGAGACAGCTCTGCTGGTCGTTACGGACGGGATTACAGAAGCGATCTCACCGGATGGTGATCTTTTTGAGACGGAACGCCTGGCAAAAGCAATTACAGAAGCAAAAGTCCACTCGGCACAAGAGCTTGTGAACTCAGTTATAAATGCAGTAGCGGATTTTCGACAAACCATGGCTCAGCACGATGACGTTACGGTCCTGGCTTTGGTAAACCGTAGAACGGGCCCAAATAAAGACTCGTAAAATATTCGCAATCATGCTCTGTGGTTATTCTACTTTGCCGGCACAATGACGCGAAAAACAATATCGCTCGCTCGGCCCTTGAATTCATATTTGGAATCCGGGCTCGCAAGTGCAAAGAGTATATTGAGCGAACAGCGGCAAGGAATTGACGGTTCATGTCCTGAGAAAATGTTGTATTCAGAACTGGGCAAACAAATTGCCGATGAACGTAGTCAAAGACCTGGCGGGCGTACTGTAAAAATATTCATCACATCCATCAGGCCGCCCTCATGTATGACTTCAAAAGCTCACCAAAACGCTCCAGACATATAAATTATATCGCGGAACCAAAGGAAGGCCGACCAATTTCGGTAAAATAAGCTGCTTGTAAGATCAGCTTTCCCAAAAACTCAGCATCGGATGAGTTTTTTTATAGTACGGGAATAAGACTTGGCGAACTGTAGCTGAAAATCTTGAGTTTGAACCGTACTAGTGACGTAAGTCTTCCTATTACAAAGAGAAAGCCATTCTACATTCTCGCCGAACGGCCAAAAATTGAGGAAAATCGGGGTGACTGGATTCGAACCAGCGGCCTCTTGGTCCCGAACCAAGCGCTCTAGCCAAGCTGAGCTACACCCCGGTCAACTAAAAGCGTGAGTATAACACGACAAGAAACCGACTGCAAGTCATAACAGGTCAACGGGATCGATGTCGATTGTTATTGTAACGGCGGGGCGAATAGGGGGGGAATTGCGGAGGGTTGTAAATAACTGGTGCAAAATGGCGGGCTGAGGGGCCTGAAGGATTATCTGCATACGGTGGAAGGTCTGGATTCGGCTGATGATTGCCTGTATGGGGCCGCGAACCCTGATTTGTAATTGCTGGTCGGCTACGATGCGGTCTATTTTTTCACGCATTAGTTTGGCGGCCAGTTCGAGTTTTTCGTGTGTCCTGTCGCGAAGGGTAATCAGGGCTAATCGCCAGAAGGGGGGCAGGTTGCAGGCGTTTCGGTGCGTTAGTTCCTCTTTTACAAAGCCCTCGAAATCGTTTTTGAGGGCGAATTGAATCGCGGGCTGATTTGGTAAAAATGTCTGGATGAAGACAATACCTTTTTTGGCGGAGCGGCCAGCGCGGCCCGCGACATGGCTAATCAATTGAAACGTTCGTTCGTTGGCGCGGAAGTCGGGGAGGTATAGCGAGGTATCCGCGCTGATGATGCCGACGAGGGTGACGTTGGGGAAGTGGAGGCCTTTGGCGAGAATTTGAGTGCCTGCAAGGATGTTGATTTTGCCCTCGCTGAAATCGCGCAGGACGCGGTAGTAGTCGGCGCCTTTCATTGAGTCGCTATCGACGCGGGCGATTTTGGCGTTTGGGAATTTTCGGGCGAGGTCCTCTTCGAGGCGTTGAGAGCCGAGGCCAATCATTGCCATACCTTTGCCGCAGAGGGGACATTTTTCGGGGACGAGAGTTTGTGAGCCGCAGTAGTGGCAGATTGCGCAGCCGGAGTGCATGTGACGGCCCGTGATTGTGGGGATTGGCGCGATTTGTCTGCCTGGGGTTTTATGGAAGGTGAGGGTTACGTCGCAATTTCGGCAGCGGAGGATGTGTTTGCAGGAGGGGCAGAATACGAAGTTGCTGTAGCCACGCCTGTTCAGAAGTAAAATTGCCTGCTCGTTTTTATCAAGCGTTTCGGCCAATTGATTTTCCAACGGCTCACTCATCAGTTGTGAGGCGAATTCACGCATATCAATCAGTCGCATCTCCGGGAAGGGGAGGTTCATCACGCGTTTGGGCAGGCGGACCATATTAAAAAACGCCCTTTTTGTTTTGCAGTTTTGCAGCGTTTCCAATGACGGGGTTGCGCTGCCTAATATGCAATGGGCGTTGCAGAGCTGGGCGCGTTTGATTGCGACGTCTCTGCCGTGGTATCGTGGGGTTGTGTCCTGTTTGTAACTTGATTCGTGTTCCTCATCGACTACGATGAGGCCGAGGTTGCTTAGCGGGGCGAAGACGGCAGAGCGTGCGCCGATAACGACGTCGGCTTCGCCCGATTTTATTTTGTGCCATTGCGTATTGCGTTGTGGGGCGGTGAGGCCTGAGTGCATAACCGCGATTCGGTCGAATCTTGCGCTGAAGCGCTGAATGGTCTGCGTGGTCAGCGCGATTTCTGGGAGCATTACGATTGCGGTTTTGCCTTTTTTGATTGTTTCTTCGATTGCTTTTATGTAAAGCTCGGTTTTGCCGCTGTCTGTGACGCCGAAGAGAAGCGTGACGCCGAATCTATCTTCGTTTATTCGGCTGATGATGTTAGCGAGAGCTTTTTGCTGGTCGTCGTTGAGGATTACTTTTTCCCGTTTAATGAGCATACCTTTGGGCATAGCGGGCAGCGATTTTAAGACCGTCCGCTGTGATATTTTGATAATCTGTTTTTCGACGAGGTTTTTAACGGGGACATCGGTGCAGCCGACGGCTTTAAGTAAATCGTTCAGTTCAATCGATGTTTCCGATTCGAAGGCATTTGCGTCTCGTAATTGCTGAACGATCAGTTTTTGCTTTTTACCTTTTATTTGGCTGGCGATTTTGTCAATTTGTTCCGGGGCGACGGCTAAGTAAACGTATTTTTGTTTTTTTTCACCTGCGCCTTTTTTGACGGCTCCGGGGACAATCGCACCGAGCACCATACCGAGGGGGCACACATAATAATCGCTAATCCAGCGGGCAAGTTCCATCAGGCCCGCGTCAACGAGCGGCTCTTTGTCAATGATAGATGAAATTCGTTTTAGTTTAAACTTTTCTTCTCTGTGGCCAATATCAGTTTCCGCGCAGAAGCCCACTTCCAGTTTATTGTTTTTTCCGAAGGGGGCTTCGATTCGCTGGCCGACGGCTATGGGCCAGAGTTTGTCGGGCACAAGGTAATCGAATTCGGTATCGACGCCCGACTCAAACGCCACGCGGATAACGTGGCCCGCGGGGGCTTTGTCGGTTTTGTCCTCGCCGAATAAGCTGTTTTGCTCATATTTGCTCATATCGCAGGGATTATAACACGGACTGACGCCGACTGGAACACGGACTGACACGGACAATTATGCGGTTTATAGTTTGAAGTGTTGAGTAGCGAGGGATGTGATGTGGTCTGCGATGGCGAGGGAGGCGGTGGCGGCGGGGGAGGGGGCGTTCAAAACGTGAATGGCGTTACCGTGGGACTCAATCACAAAATCATCAATCGGCTTTCCATCCGCCCCGACGGCTTGCGCGCGGACGCCGGAGTTGCCGGGTGTTAAATCGTCGCCCTGAATTGAAGGGACGAGCCGTTGCAGTTGTTTGACAAAAAGTTTCTTTGAAAATGCCCTGACGTATTCGCCGAGGCCGTATCGCCAGTTTTTCATAAACATCTTCAATGTTCCCAAATACGTCAGCGAATCCCAAGTATCCCGTAAATTGAAATCTAATTTTCCGTATCCCTCCCGTTTGAATGAGAATACCGCGTTTGGGCCGCATTCGACGCCGCCGGCGATCATTCTCGTAAAATGTACACCGAGAAACGGGAATGTGGGGTCGGGGACAGGGTAAATGAGGTTTTTTATCTTGCCCTGTGCGTCTGGTTTCAAATCGTAATAGTCGCCGCGGAAAGGGACGATTCGCATTTTGATATTTACGCCGTCGAGGCGGGCGATTCTGTCGCTTTGCAGACCTGCGCAATTGATGACGAATCGGCTCGAAACGGCTTCCTGATTCGTTAGTATTCGCGTGCAGTCCGTATCTTTTTGGAAGCCGGTGACATTGCGGGAGAGAAATATCTTATTTTCCGCGTTTTGCTTTTGTATGAGTTCCGCCAGCTTATTTACTACCGCGACAAAATCGATTATGCCCGTGCAGGGGACTTTTATTCCCGCGATACCTGCGCAATACGGCTCGATTTGTTTGATTTGGGCGGGGTTGATTTTTGCGATGCCTTCAATCCCGTTTTGGATTCCGTTATTAAAGATGCGTTCAAAGTTTGGCATTTCTTTTTCGCTGGTCGCGACGATTATTTTGCCGCAGATTTCGTGGGGGATGCCGTATTGTCCGGCGAAGGCGACGAGCTGTTTGCGTCCGTCGGTGCAGGTTCTGGCCTTGGCTGAACCGGGTTTGTAATATAAGCCGGAGTGAATGACGCCGGAATTGTGTCCCGTCTGATGGCCGGCAAGCGTCGGTTCTTTTTCCAGCACGGCGATTCGTAAGCGGGGATGATTGAGAGCGATTTTATACGCCGTCGCCAGCCCGACAATCCCACCGCCTATGATTGCAATATCAAAATCAGGTTGATTCATAGATTCAAATTAAAAATGGGCCTGACCCCTTTTTCACGTTTTGTTACATATCGGGGACGACTTCGGGATATAGCTGGCCCGTTGGGCTGATTTTGAAGACGTAAATCAGGCCTTCTTTGAGCTTTGAATACACGGCGTTACCGTAAATAGCCGTGATGCCGTCCTGTTTTAGTTTCTCTACGTCGTTAGCCAAATCCCAGATATTAGACCAGAACATCTTTCTTTGTTTGATGGGCAGGCGCGCCAGCAAATCCGTGTATCTGGCCGGCTCTGCACCGGGTGATTCAATCGCGAAGCCATTCTGCGGGGCCATAGTTTCGCCGTAAATCCTCCGCCAAAGGTACATTGCCCGCTCTTTGCCATCCATTACCATTTTGTTGTCGAATTTCACTATCAGGGCGTCGAAGTGAACGATATCGCCTTCGATTGTGTAGTCCTTTTCGAGGATTTTTTTGAGTTTGTCGCTTCTGGCCGTCTCGACGAATCGCAGGGTAGTAACAAGCTTGCCGTCTTTGGTTTCCTGCTTGATTACCTTTGCGTATCCAATCTGCTCCTCGGTAGTCAGGTTTGTGATTGCCTCCTTGAGCTGTTTATTTTCGTTTAGCAGTTGATGAATGGTCATTTCCCGCAGGAGGTATCCTTGCCCGAAGTAGCCGGCAGCGACAAGTACGACTACGAGCAGGAGCAAAACTGTGATTCTGATTTTAGCAGGTTTCATATTTATCCTTTAGCTCGGCAATGTGAAGCCCCTGAACATAAAATACGCGGCGGCGAGCAGACACAACCCAGCCCAGAGGAAATCCAGCTTGAGCGATTGCTTCATATATACGACGCAAAATACCGCGAAGATGGTCATAGTTATTATTTCCTGTATGACCTTCAACTGTGCCAGCGAGAAGTATTGAAAGCCGATGCGATTGGCCGGGACTTGGAGGCAATACTCGAAAAACGCGACTGCCCAGCTTGCCACGATGGCGATGAAAACCGCCTTGCCCTTCAGGTCTTTCAAATGCCCGTACCAGGCGTATGTCATAAACAAATTTGAACCAACCAGCATTACTATCGGTGCCATAAATCTCATAAACTTCTTATCCTTAATATACGACCGTCATCCAGTTATCGTTTCCATATATCATCGACCAATACGGCTTTAGTCAATCAGCGTCTCATATCGAAATTTCCACGTTACGCCTGAGGCGGGATTGGTATTGATATTTACCCTGTATAATCATAACATAAATCTCCTTACGAGCAAAAAGAACCGTTGAAGTGAGGAAAATAGTGCCGATTTACGAATATAAATGCGATGACTGCGGGAAGATAACCGAGTTGTTGGAAAACGCAGGCAATAAAGGCGAGCGGAAGTGCGCCCACTGCGGCAGCGGGAAGTTGAAAAAGCAGTTTTCGGTGTTTTCAGCACAGGTCAAAGAAGGTCAATCCGCCTTACAACTAGCGGACAAGTCGAAAAAGTGTTTCGGGTGCAGCGATAATAGCTGCCCACATTCGAGAAGGTAACAAGAAGACAATGGACGAAAAAATTGGCATTTACGATTTTAGCGTGATAGAGAAGAAATGGCAGCAGAACTGGGAAGATAGCAAGACCTTCAAGGCCGCCGACTGCGATACTAAGCCGAAGTATTATGTGCTGGATATGTTCCCATACCCGAGCGGTGCGGGGATTCACGCAGGGCATATAGAAAATTATACCGCCAGTGACATATCGTCCCGATATAAGAGGATGAAGGGTTTCAACGTTTTGCACCCGATGGGGTGGGACGCGTTTGGGCTGCCTGCTGAACAATATGCCATTCAAACCGGAACACATCCTGCCGAGACCACGCAGAATAACATCGATGGTATTCGCCGGCAAATCAAGTCGCTTGGTTTCAGTTACGACTGGGACAGGGAGGTCAATACCACCGACCCGAACTATTATAAATGGACGCAGTGGATATTCCTGAACCTTTTCAATAGCTGGTTCGACGAAAAACAGCAGAAAGCAAGGCCGATTAAGGAACTACCGATACCGGCGGGCCTAAGCGATGCTGAAAAGCGAAAATATATAGATGACCATCGATTGGCTTACGAGGCGGAGATGCCTGTCAACTGGTGTCCTGCTTTGGGGGCAGTGCTTGCCAACGAAGAAGTGGTAGGGGGCGTGAGCGAGCGAGGGGGACACCCGGTAATTCGTAAGCCGATGAGACAGTGGTTATTGCGCATCACGGAATACGCGGAGCGATTGCTCGAAGACCTCGTAGAAGTCGATTGGACTGAGTCGATAAAAGAAATGCAGCGTAACTGGATTGGCAGGAGCATCGGCGCGGAGGTCGATTTCAAAATAGATGGTCGCAATGATAATATCCGCGTTTTCACTACCAGGCCCGATACGCTTTTTGGCGCGACTTATATGGTGCTCTCGCCGGAGCATCCGCTTGTTGATGTAATTACGACGAAGGACAAGAGGGACGCGGTGAAAAAATACCGCGAGGAAGCGGCTCGCAAAAGCGACCTCGACCGCACCGACTTGGCGAAGGAAAAAACAGGTGAATTTACCGGCGCATACGCAATCAACCCCGTCAATGAGACGAAAATTCCGATTTGGATAAGTGATTACGTTCTTATCAGCTACGGCACGGGCGCGATTATGGCTGTACCCGCGCACGATGACCGCGATTTTGAATTCGCGAAGAAATTTAATCTTGCGATTATTCAGGTTGTTGAGCCGGCGGACGCGGAGCAGACAAAACTTGTAAAAGAAGGGAAGTTATGCTTCGCAGGTGACGGCACGGCGATAAACTCCGGCCGGTTCACGGGACTGAAGACACCCGAATTCAAAGAGAGAATCATAAACTGGCTTGAGCAAAAAGGGCTTGGCAAAAAGGCAATCAATTACAAACTCCGCGACTGGCTCTTCAGCAGGCAGCGATACTGGGGCGAACCCATACCCCTTGTGCATTGCGACAAGTGCGGCATAGTAGCGTTGCCTGAATCGGCTTTGCCTTTAAAGTTGCCGGAAGTTAAGGACTACACCCCGCCACAAACCGGCGAACCGCCTTTGGCCAAGGCGACTGACTGGCTCAAGACGACCTGTCCGCAATGCGGCGGGCTGGCTATGCGCGAGACAAACACGATGCCTCAGTGGGCGGGGAGCTGTTGGTATTATTTGCGGTATATCGACCCGGACAATAATAATCGCTGCTGCGATGGTGCGAAGGAAAAATACTGGATGCCCGTTGACCTTTACATTGGCGGGGCAGAGCACGCGGTATTGCACCTGCTGTATTCGCGTTTCTGGCACAAATTTCTGTTTGATATTGGATATGTCAGCACCAAAGAGCCATTCAAAAAATTGGTCAACCAGGGAATGATTCTCGGTGAAGACGGCCAGAAGATGAGCAAGTCCCGGGGCAACGTTGTCAATCCCGATAAGGTTGTCGCCGAATACGGCGCGGATTCGATGCGTCTTTACGAGATGTTTATGGGGCCGCTGGAGGCGGCAAAGCCCTGGAGTATGCAGGGGGTCGAGGGTGTGCACCGGTTTTTGCAGCGTGTCTGGCGACTGATTATTAATGAAGACACAGGCAATCTTAACGCCGTCATTCAAAATGCGAAAGCTGATGAGGCGACAACGCGATTACTTCACCAGACAATTCAAAAAGTCGGCGGCGACGTCGAGACCTTTGGTTTTAATACCGCGATTAGCTCGATGATGATTCTCACCAATCATCTTATAAAGCAACCCGTTTTGCCGAAGTCGGTTGTCGAGCAGTTTGTGCTTATCTTGTCGCCATTTGCGCCGCATATCGCAGAGGAGCTTTGGCAAAAACTGGGCCATAGTAAAACGCTTGCTTATGAATCTTGGCCCAGGTTTGACCCGGAGCTTGTAAAGGAAGCCGAAATCGAATTAGCCATACAGGTCAACGGCAAAATCAAAGACAAAATAGTTGTCCCCGTTCAGGCGGATGATGAGCAGATAAAGCAAAAGGCGCTCGCCAGCGAAAAGGTCATCGCGGCTCTTGGCGGCAAACAGCCGAAAAAAGTAATCGTCATCAAGTCGCGGTTAGTGAATATAGTTGTTTGATGAACTTGAAGAACCCCCCAATAAATTGGGGGGCTAAATTTTAGATGTATATCGAAATCGAAGCCAAATTGAAGGTTGATTCGCTGAAAAAAGTGGCTCGCCGGTTAAAGGCCCGTGATGCCAAATTTCTGCGAGGGGCCGTTCATACCGATATTTACTTTGACGACGCTAAAAAATCGCTGAGAAAATCCGACAGTGCGCTGCGGATTCGCCGCCAAGTTATGGACCGGGGCCAGCCGCGGCACCCCGGAGTAATAACCTTCAAAGGTCCCCGGCGAAAAGGACGCTTCAAACAGAGGCAGGAAATTCAATTCGGGATATCCGACGCCGATATTGCGGAGATGTTTCTTGCTGCGATTGGATATAAAAAGACCCTTGTGTATCAAAAGAGGCGCCAGGTCTGGCGATTAGGCGGCTGTGAGGTCGCGCTGGACGAACTGCCTCTTCTGGGGACTTTTGTGGAAATAGAAGGCCCAAGCGAAAAGAAAATTGCCGACGTGCAGAAAAAACTGGGACTGGAGGATTTGCCGCACATATCCGAAAGTTACGCTGCATTGATGGCCAAGCAACTCCGGCGACGCGGCAGGAAAAGCAGTAAGGTTTTCTTTTAGCGGTTATTATGAGCGCAATTAAACCAGACGACGGTTATATCGCCTGCATAGTCAATCCTAAATCCGGCGCCAGCAGCGGCGAGAAACTTCCCGGCTGGCGATTCGAGCAGTACCTCACCGGCAGGGGCTTCGACGTCCGTATGAATCTTACCCGCTCGCTCGAACACGCCTGCGAACTGGCCACAAATGCCGCCGGCGATGCCGACTGCGCAATGGTTGTTGCTGTGGGCGGCGACGGCACTATCAGGGAAGTCGCACACGGCCTGGAAGGCAGCGATAAGCCACTCCTTATCATCCCGGGCGGCACCGAAAATCTCCTCGCCAACGAGCTGGGTCTTGAAAAAAAGCTCGCGACGTTAATACGAACCTTCAAAGCGGGTTTTACGCGGGCGCTTGATTTGGGCAACGCCAACGGCAGGTGCTTCACCTCGATAGCCGGCTTCGGTTTTGACGGCGAGGTTGTTGCCGAGGTCAGCCAGAATCGCACTGGACACATAAATTACTTCGATTACTTCTGGCCCCTCTGGCGAACTTTCTGGCGATACCGCTTTGACCCGATTACCGTCGAGGTCGATGGCGAACGGATTTTTGACGGGCGAGGCCTTGTCTTTGTCGGCAACATCTCCAGGTACGCTATGGGCCTAAACATCCTTGAACGCGCCGACTATAGCGACGGGCTTCTCGATGTTTGCGTTTACAAGTGCGCCCATAGGACGCATTTAGCCAAACATTCCGCTATGACCGTCCTGCAGTTGCACCCTCGCTGCGGCGACGTCATCTATCGGCAGGGCAAAAATATCATCGTTGATTCTCCAAACCCCAAACTGGCTACCGAGGTTGACGGCGACCCGGGCCCGGCAGTGCCCGTCAGCATATCAATTATTCCCAAAGCGGTGCACGTGATGGTTCCCGAAGGCGCCAAGCCGGCGGGTATCAGGGCGCAAATTCTAAGGGCGCTGAAGTAGTACAGCGTTTCGTAAATCTCTCGATTAATCATTGAGGTTTTTGGGGCTGGTAATCCGACATAGAAAATTAAAAAAGGGCTGTGTTGTTTACGCAGCCCTTTGATTTGTAACACAAGTTGTCTTTTCGAGCTTTTTATGCCCTGCGTTTTTTCAGCAAAGCCAGTCCACCAAGGCCAAGCAGACAAATCGTTGCCGGCTCGGGGGTAAAAACCAAATTATCTATGTCAGCGCCGTATTCATCGCTGATGGAGTTGTAGTAGATCTCCCCAATATTTCCCAGACCCGATATACTAATCAGTTCTATTCCGGTTCCCCTGTTTGTTAAGCTGGCCAGGAGATTCATGCCGGGATCATACACGTTGATTACCCCGGTTTGAGGCGTATTCCAGTATCCCGACAGGAACTCGACGTTGGTCACGGGCGTGGTGAACTGCATCCAGAAGTCACCCTGGTAATCGTAATACTCCGGCTCGCCCGTAGCGCGCAGAATCGGCTGGTTCGGCATTGCCTCATTCCAACTGATCTGCGGCAGTCTCTGTGTTACGTCGCCCGGAAGGAACAGAACCCCTTCACTCGCATACTGGTTGCTGATGACTGTTCCGACCGGGAACTCGTCGAAGGTTATTGACAGGGCGTTTGCCGTTCCGGTAACACTCAAAACCGCCGCCAATAAACCCACAGTTAAACAAATTGTAATTAACTTTCTCATCTCAACTCCTCCAAAAATGTTAATAAATAGATTTTAAGCAGTGAGGGCTGATGTTGTGGAAAATGAAATGGAGATACTCATTTTGACTATGACTACAAAACTAACGCTCTCTTTCCTTCTTCTCATCACTCTCACTCTTCTTTCCTGTAAGCCCGAAAAGCAGGTCCACCTGACTCAACCTGTTAAGAATCTACCCTCCCTATCTACATTGTCAAGCTTAAACTTGGGAAATCAGCGAATAGTCGAGGAACTTATGAAATGAGGTAATAGGGATTTGACAGCCGACCGCATAATGTTGATAATGAGGCGACTGATATGAAAACAAAAAGTTTCAAAATCGGTTCGATTGAAGTAGGCCTTAAGGCCCCGATGTTTCTTATCGCCGGCCCCTGCGTAATCGAGACAAAACAAATCTGTCTCGATATCGCCAATCGTCTGGCGGATATTTCCTCGCGCACCGGGATAGGCGTTATTTACAAAGCCAGTTTCGACAAGGCCAACCGCAGCAGTGTATCCAGTTACCGCGGCCCGGGCATTGAAAAGGGACTCGCCATTTTAGATGTCGTCCGGAAGCAGACGAAATTGCCCGTAATGACCGATGTTCACCTGCCCGAGCAGGCCGAAATTGTCGCCAGTGTCGTTGACTGTCTCCAGGTCCCCGCCTTTTTGTGCAGACAAACCGACCTGCTCTGCGCCTGTGCCAAAACAGGCAAACCCGTGAACGTCAAAAAAGGACAGTTCCTTTCCCCCGACGAAATGAAAAACGTTGTCGATAAGATTCACTCCTGCGGCAACGACAAAATCCTTCTTACCGAACGAGGCACATTCTTCGGCTACAACCGCTTAGTCAACGATATGACCACTATCAGCATTATGAAAGGCCTTGGCTGCCCCGTTGTCTTCGACGCCACCCACAGCACTCAACAGCCGGGCGGCCTTGGCAACGCCAGCGGCGGCCAGCGTCAATTCGCCCCCATCCTTGCCAAAGCCGCTATTGCCGCCGGGGCAAATGGTCTGTTTCTCGAAGTCCACACCAACCCTCAAAAGGCAAAATCCGACGCCGCTGTTATTATGCCCATTGAATGGGTTGAAGACCTGCTTACCGACTGCAGAAAAATCTTCGAAATAATTGGCGGGCGGAAAAATGTCTGACAGAAACCAATACCTGTATGGGCCGGTGCCTTCTCGCCGGCTGGGACTCAGTTTGGGGGTCGATGTCATCCCCTTTAAAACCTGCACCCTCGACTGCATCTACTGCCAACTCGGGAAAACCACCTGCAAAACACTCGAGCGAAAAGAATATGTTCCCGTCGGCGATGTCCTGGCGGAACTGAAACGGCTGCTCGACGCCGGATTGCAGGCCGACTATATAACCATTGGCGGTTCGGGCGAACCAACTCTTCACAGCGGCCTTGGCCGGCTAATCGATGGTATCAAAAAAATCACCTCCATCCCCATAGCAGTCCTGACCAATGGCACACTTTTTTATCTGCCCGAGGTTCGGGCCGATTGTGCGGCCGCCGACGTAATTCTCCCTTCACTCGATGCCGGCGACCAGCAGACCTTCGACACGGTAAACCGCCCCCACAGAGAGATTACCTTCGACCGCATGGTTGATGGTTTGTGTGCCTTGAAAAATGAATACCCGGGCCAAATCTGGCTCGAGGTATTCTGTATCGACCGTTTCAATACTGATAATCCCCAGCTTGTCAAAATCGCCTCGGCAATAAAAAAAATTCGCCCGGATAAGGTCCATCTCAATACCGCCGTCCGTCCGACCGCCGAGCAGGGCGTCGAAAAAATCGCCCCCGACAAGCTCCAGGCAATTGCCCGGCAACTGGCCCCCAATTGCGAAGTCATTGCCGATTTTGCCTCCAGCCGCTGCCAAAAAGTCACCCACAATGTCCCTCAAACCCTCTTATCAATGCTGAAACGGAGACCTTGCTCCCTAAACGACATCTGCTCGGCCCTCGGCCTTGATGCCAGCAATGCCCTTGTTTATCTTGACGCCCTCAAGGAGCAAGGAGTCGTCTGGTCCGAGAACAAGCAGGGTAAAACCTTCTTCAAGGCGCATTAGCCGCTTGCCCCGTAATCTATTTCGACCGTTAAATCCCTCCAAAATCTCACAACATTCATCCTCAATTTGTAAAGACCGCTGGCCTATTGGCCGATAAAACTCCTGTAGCGTTTCCGTCAACGGCGATATTATCGCCTCTGGTTAAAAAAAATTCTTAAGTAGGCCGGATTAAGACCGATAAGTGAAGGGGGACGTCGTCCCCGGCGGTATGTTGCGGAAAACATAATAAGGGTCTGGTGACTGTGAACAAAGTAAACAAACAACTCATTCTCAAAAAGGGCAAACAGAAATTTATCTTCCGTTACGAAAGCGGTTCCGAGGATAAATTGCTCGACGTCCTTGTTGAGCAGGCAAGGAGCGGGCGCACCGACTTCGACTGGTTCGACGCCGCCGTCCTGAGCTTCAAGCTTACGCAGTCGCTTATCGGCCAGGCCGACGAACTCATCGGCGATAAGGTAAAAGTGAAACAATAAACCCTAAACCGCGAGGCCTTCTCGGTGGCTCGCAATTTTTTGTTGGCAATGACGGGTGCAAATTATGGAAGACAGCTTAATTATCCAGGATTTCCTAAACTATCTCCAGTTCGAAAAACGTTTCAGTCCTCATACGGCCAAGTGCTATGGCGTTGACCTGCTGCAGTTCAGTGAGTTTCTCACCGGACGCAGCGACGCAGGGGCTGAAATACACGGCCATGACGACGGGCTCGGTTCGCACGACTCCGAAACAGCCACGGCCGTAGCGGCTCATCCAAAAGTCGATGTTGACCGGCTCCTGGCTTCTGTCGATGTCAACGCCGTGAGAAGCTATCTCGTCGTCTTGAACGAGAAGCAGTACTCCAAGGCCACCATCGCACGCAAGCTTGCGACCCTTCGCAGTTTCTACAAGTTCCTCGTCAAAAGAAACCGCGTAAGCTCCAACCCGGTCGTCGGCATCCGCACGCCGAAGCAGGAAAAACGGCTACCGCGTTTTCTCGAGTATGAACAGATAAAACGTCTCCTCGAAACGCCTCCGTCAGACACATGGCTCGGCGCCCGCGACAGGGCCATTATGGAAACTCTTTACAGCACAGGTATGCGGGTCAGCGAAGTTGTCGCAATAAACCTCGACGATGTCGACTTCCTTGGCGAAGTCGTTCACATCAGGGGCAAGGGCAAAAAAGAAAGAATCTGCCCCATCAGTTCCTCCGTTCTGCAAATCGTCCAGCACTATATGGAGTTCAGAAATAAACGCGCCCAGCTTAACGGCAATTTCGACGGCAAAGTCCTGTTCGTCAATAAGCATGGCAAACGCCTCAGCACCCGGAGCGTCCGCCGAAAAATGGATAAATACCTTAAAATGGCAGGCCTCGACCCAGCCATCAGCCCGCATACACTGCGACACAGCTTTGCCACCCATATGCTGAACCGCGGCGCTGACCTCCGCAGTGTTCAGGAGTTGCTCGGCCATCAGTCACTTTCCACGACCCAGATATATACGCATCTGACAACCGGCAAAATAAAGGAAGTTTACTCCTCAGCCCACCCCAGGGAAAACGAAAACGGGCCGCCGAAATCTGAAAACTAATTGGAATCCGCATTGGTAAAAAACAAGGGCCGACGATTATCGCCGGCCCTTTTGCTTTTTTGAGGTGATTGGCTATGGCGGATTAACTTGTCTTGCTGCCGTTGCCGCCGATGTATTCGGGAACAAGCTCTTTGATTTTCGCGGCTATCGCGGCGTGCTCCCCGATTTTCGCAAGAGCCACGAGTTCCGCTATTTTCGCCCGCAGCCGGCCCCGGTCCATCGGTATATTTTTCCATATACCGATTTTCGGGTGCCTTGTCTCCTGCATATCCTCCCCTTTTATCGACAGTTCCTCAAATAACTTTTCGCCGGGGCGCAATCCTGTGAATGTTATCTCGATATCTTCGCCGGGGCGAAAGCCGCTCAGCGTAATCAATTCCCTCGCCAAATCGACAATTTTCACCGGCTCGCCCATATCAAGCACAAAAATTTCGCCGCCTTTGCCCATCGACGCTGCCTGAAGCACAAGCTGGCTTGCCTCGGGTATCGTCATAAAGTAGCGTTTCATTTCCGGATGCGTAACCGTCAAAGGCCCGCCCTGGGCTATCTGTTTTTTGAAAATGGGGACAACCGAACCCTCAGAGCCGAGCACATTGCCGAACCGCACCGTAACAAAATGCGTTTTGCTTGTCCTGTTGAGGTCCTGCACATACAGTTCGGCGACCCGTTTGGATGAACCCATTATGCTGGTCGGATTCACCGCCTTGTCGGTGCTTATCATAACGAAGCTGCCCGCGCCGAATTTGTCCGCCGCGTCCGCTACCGTCCTGCTGCCCACGACATTGTTTTTAATCGCCTCTCCCGGGTTGCCCTCCATCAACGGCACATGTTTGTGTGCCGCCGCGTGTATGATGATTTCGGGCCTGTATTTGTCAAAAATACCTTCCACTCGACTCTGGTCGGTGATGTCGCACACTGCTGCCGTCATTGTGATATCAGGAAATTTTTCGCGAAGCTCCTGCTCGATATAAAACAGCGGATTTTCCGCCTGCTCCACAAGCAATAGCAGCTTCGGTCCGAAATGGCATATCTGCCGACACATCTCCGACCCGATAGAACCACCGGCGCCAGTAACCAGTATCGTCTTTCCCTTGATAAACGTCTCAATCGAATCCGTGTCGAGCTGTATTGCCTCTCTTCCCAGCAGGTCGTTAATATCCACGTCGCGTATCTGCGAGACCCTGAATCTGCCCGACGCGATATCCGTCATCGACGGCACTGTTCTGAACCGGACTTTTGTCCCTTGGCAGACCTGCACCACGCGCCTGCGCTGTTGCACCGTCGCCGAGGGCATTGCGATTGCAACCTCCTCGATATTTTTCTCCGTACAGATTTCCGCAAGCTGCTCCACCGTCCCCAATACAGGTATATCATGTATCCTTATGCCCTGTTTGGCGGGGTCGTCGTCGATAAAGCCGACCATCTCATACTCCGCCACGGTCATTCGGTGAATCTCTCGCAGAAGCGACTCCCCTGTGTTGCCCGCTCCTACAATCAAAAAACGCTTTAATCTGCCTGACTCGACCGTGCGGAATTCCTCGTAGTACAGCCGGATTGCCATTCGCAGCCCCGCCAGCAGCAACACCGTGCAGAACATATCCACCACGAATACGGCCTGGTTGATGTCGAATACGTTCGGTATGCTTCTTCGCACAGAATTGACATACAACCCCGCCACCCACAGACCGAAAATCAACATTGTGCTGACAAGCGACGCCCGGACTATACCCGTCAAATCTGATATCCCGACGTACCGCCACCAGCCGCGATATTGCTTGAACAGCCCGAAAATCACCGTCTTGATGACAAGAACGAATACCAGCAGAGTCGGATATTGCCCGACGAGCCACTCCGTCCTGATTTGCATACTCGAGGCCACCAGAAACGACAGTAACAGTGATACCGCGAACACGACAAGATGTGCCAGCACTATCAAAGGCCTGCGAAACCGCAGCAGAATATTAGGCGCAGATCGAGAAACCGCCGGATTTGTGGCTTTGTATTTTGTCTGTATATCTGAGTTTGGTTCGGTCATAACTTACTATCGGCAGGCCAAGCCCCAGGCATAATCTGCGGAGGTGATTCTATTGGCCGCTTAAATGGCTGTCAAGAAACTCTGCCCGCATATTTATCGGACAGTTGGTGTGGTGTTTGAAGCATCATACCATCTTTGAATTGCGACGGCTACTGTTCAACCTCGGCGGGCTGTCCTTTCGTTTCCTCCGCCTCAGTGTAAATCTGCTCCAGCGGTGTGTCGTCAACCTGGTTTCGCATCATCGCGTATATCACGGTGTTCGATGAAAAGTAAAAGCTGATTATGAAGGATGCCACCAGCCCGACGATTACAAGAGCTGATAGATATACCAGAAACGCCGCCGCCGACTCCGACCAGTTGCCTGCGGCGGATGAGTATGCCACCAGCCGGGAGAAACTTGGCTCAGGCCAAATCGCGGCAATTTTATCAGGTAGCCCGCATGCACTTTGCGTCATAGCCCCCAGACAAAGTCCCCTGTATGTTGACCACAGCAGCAGAAACGCGAAGAATCGAATAAAAATATAACAGATAGCCCCGTAAATCACCGCTATCGCGGTGTAAAAACCCAGTCGCCAGGGTTTGGCATAAACGTAGTTAAAAGAGCGGCTGACCGCGTCCAAACTGTCCGAACCATCATACGCCACCGCAGGAAACGTCAAATTGAAACCGCCAATCGCCCCTAACACAACCGCCGCTATAATTGCCCCGGCCGCCAGCGCGGGCAGCATCAAAACCCCAACCGCCAGCTCTCCTAACCCCAAAGGTATATTGCTTATCAGACCAATTATCACTACGCAGGCGCCCGCAATCGCCACGATTACCATAGGAACTATGGGCGTCCCTAAAAAGCTTGTGAATCTCTTTATGCTGAATCGAAGCGATTCCGTCACCCCCGGCTTCTCACCTCTGGCAAATTGTAACGCCGCTATCCGGCATATCGCGCCGCCCCCAATTGAAACAACGCATAAATTTATCGCCGCGAAAATCAAGCAGTAAAACGGATGATATTTGATTGCCCACTTTACCGCCCCCAGGCACTCCTCGGCGTTATTCAAAACCCCGAACGGGTCAAATGCGAAAATCGCCCTAAGCGAGTGGTGGAATTTCGCAATCCCGAAACCCCACATCGTCGAAAAGACCCCCCTGGGATGTTCTGTTCCCGCGTATCTTTCTATATATGAATCGACCTGTTCCGGCGCAGTCAGGAAGAGATTAAGCTCCGTCTCAGCCCCGTTTGTGCCCGGCGTCGTTACCACCGTCTTCGGCAAATCCATAACCCAGCCGACAAGGCCTGTCGTCGCTATCATCCAGAACGCGATTATCAGCTTGCTCGGCTGTATTGCCATACGGAAACTCTGCAATATCTTGGGGAACAGCAAGCTGTCGAGAATCCTGCCCGCCTGGTTTTCGCTGCTCATTTCGATTCCTTTCAAACAGCTTCGATTGACCTGCAACACGCCCCGAATCAATGTTGCAATCTTCGGCTGTATTATTGGCCGGTTACTCCAGCTTGTCAATCGTTTTCGGCTTTATCCCGCTCCGGCGAGGAGCTCTCTCTTTTTGCCGTTTCTTCGCTGATGTCCTCCGCCTCCTCCGGCCTCACTTCCACCGGTATCCTGTAATCCCCGTCAAACCATTTGCCCAAATCTATCATCCTGCATCGATTGCAGCAGAAAGGATAAAATCCGCCCTCCCGGCTGCTCTGCCGGGTTGTCTCATCCATAACCTTGCGACATACTGGACATCTGCTTTTCATATCGTCCTCTAATTTACCATTCTCTCGCCCTGATATAAAGCCCGCAGTTTTGCCGATTTTGCTTGACATTTTCGGCAATCCGCGATAGCATATTGATTCGGCGGCTTTTTTAAGCCAATAAGAGGAGTTAATAGGAAATGCGCCAACTGCGCCCCCATTTCGTTTAATCAATAACGACTGATACCGGTGCGCGCGTTGCTCGCTGGTCAGACATAACCTGATTTTGAGAGGGTAGAAAAATGAAATACACAGATATCTCTAAAATTCTTATAACGCTCTTTGCGGTTGTTCTCTGCTTTGGCCCCGTTGGCCTTGCAGACCCATTAGGCACGGCGTTTACCTATCAGGGCCGGCTGATTGACGCCAACAAAGCTGCTGACGGTTTGTATGATTTCCAGTTCAAACTCTACGATGCCAACAACGCCGGTAACAAGCTGGGAGCTGACATTAACAAGCCGGAAGTTAATGTTATTGATGGGTACTTTACCGTCGAGCTGGATTTCAACAGTGTCTTCGACGGCAATGACCGCTTCCTCGATATCGGCGTCCGCCCCGGTGACCAAAATGACCTTAACGTTTATACTACCCTTGGTCCCAGGCAAAAGGTTACTGCCACACCATACGCTCTGCATACTCGCGGCATATCTGTGGATAACGACGGCAATATATATGAAAACGGCACTAAGCTGGTCGACAAGTACCTCGGGAAAACAGCGACGGCTGCCAACGCTGATACGGTGGACAACAAGCACGCCGCCGATTTTGTCTCATCTTCTCTGGTCGGCAGTTCCTGGGTCTATGAGGGAAGTTCGACCCAAGACACACTTATGGCAATGACCACGGCGGGCTGGACGGTCAAGACCGACGGTGATACTGATTGCGACCACACCCTGGTTCTTGCAACAACTAGCGCTATAATCGAGTATACCCTCTGGTATGGTGGCACCGTATCTCAGGGAGAAGCGTCGCTCGGCCATCCCGCCACAATTACTTTCCCCCATTACCAGGGATTTCTCCTTATTCTTGCAAGGCCGGCAAATGGTTATATCGCATCGCTTACTTGCAGGGAAAACGACTGTTACGTCGTCTGTGTATATCATAAGAGTCATCCTTAATGACTGTGTTGAAAGGGACAATAAAATGGATACAAAGAAAATTAAATTAATCCTGCTGTCCGTCCTGGTTACTGTGATTATTCTTCCGCCGGCCGGTTTTAGCGATTACCAGATTGTCTGGAGCACCATCGATGGCGGCGGAGGGACGAGCACCGGCGGGCAATATAAATTAACAGGAACCATCGGACAGCCGGATGCGGATTATTCAGCGGGCGGAAACTACGAGTTGTTAGGCGGTTTTTGGCCCGGCGGGCCTTTGTGTTTTGTCGATTTCCCTGACTTCACAAGGTTTGCCGATCACTGGCTTGAAACCGGCAGTAATCTGCCTGCGGACCTGGATGGTAACGGCATAGTGAACATTTACGACCTGAAGCTTTTCGTCGATGAGTGGCTGTGCCTGTGCCCATACAACTGGCCATTAAGGTAGCTGACCGAACATAACAAAATGCTACAATCGATTTGCCGCGACCAGCCCTTTGTTTGCCCTGAGCTTGCCTGTGGTGAGCTTGTCGAACCAGTCGAAGGGTTGACACATCTGGCGGGGGGGCGTATCATCTGCGCAGAAGTCCCTTTTTGGAGTGATAAACTATGGCTAAACTTAAAAGCTGGGAACACCGCCTCGCGGGCGCACCTGACCGACTTATGGTTGATTTCGTTGAGTCCCTGAGCATCGACAAACGGCTTTACAAATACGATATCGCCGGCTCGATAGCGCATGCGCAAATGCTGGCGCAACGCAAACTCATTACCAAAAGCGAATTTGCTAAAATCAAACGAGGTCTGGCGCGAATCGAGCGGGAAATCGCCGAGGGTAAATTCAAATTCGACAAGACATACGAAGACATTCATATGGCGATTGAAAACGCCCTTGTCAATAAAATCGGGGCGCCTGCCAAAAAGCTGCATACAGGCCGCAGCAGAAACGACCAGGTCGCCACTGATTTGCGGCTTTGGCTGCGTGACGAGATTGATACAATCCAGGCCAAAATCTCCGGCCTGCAAAAATCGCTTGCCGCGAAAGCAGCCAAATATGCTGAGGACGTGATGCCCGCATATACCCATCTCCAGCGGGCGCAACCCATTGTAATCGCGTCGTATCTGCTGAATTTCGTCGAGCAGCTCCAGCGGGATTTTATCCGCCTGGGCAATTGCCAGCAGTTGGTCAGTATTTCGCCGCTCGGTGCGGGCGCGATTGCCGGCTCGACTCTGCCTTTGGACAGAAAGTCCACCGCCAAACAACTTGGTTTCTCTGATATGGCTTATAACTCAATCGATGCCGTTGGCGACCGGGACTTCTGCGCGGAATTTATCTTCGATTGCGCACTTATATCGACACACCTGTCTCGATTGAGCGAGGACCTGATAATCTTCTGCTCCAACGAATTTAGTTTCGTTCACATCGCCGATAGTTTCTGCACCTCTTCAAGTATGATGCCGCAGAAGCGAAACGCCGATGCCCTTGAGCTTGTTCGGGGCAAATCCGGCCGGACATACGGCGCCCTGATGGGTATGCTCACCATCTTAAAGGCCCAGCCCACCGGCTACAACCGCGACATGCAGGAAGATAAGGTTCATATATTTTCTGCCGCCGATACGATAAGCCAGTGCCTTGATATGGCCTCTGCCATCGTTGCACATACGACCTTTGATACTAAGCGAATCGCTTCAGGTCTTGACGCCGGCTTTTTGGACGCGACCTCGCTCGCCGAGTATCTGGTCCGCAAGGGTGTCCCGTTCCGCCAGGCCCACGGCATCGTCGGCTCTCTCGTCGCGCACTGTGAAAAGCAGGGTACTAACCTTGCTGACCTGACAGTCGCTGAGTTCAAAAAGTTTTATCCGGAAATAAAGGCCGATGTTTATAAATCGCTCGGCGCCGCCAATGTTGTTGCGAAATACGTTACGATTGGCTCAGCAGGCCCAAAACAGGCCAAAGAACAAATCGCATTCTGGCAAAAACAGTTGGCCAAGCGATGAGTAACGGCGAAGACATCATTACCGGCTGGTTTGCCCGGCAGCGAAACCTGCCCGCATGCGATTTCCCCATCGGTATCGGCGACGATATGGCGGAAATTCGCCTGGCCGATGGCGTCTCTGTCCTTATCACGACCGATATGCTCCTCGATGGCGTTCACTTCGACTTAAAAACCGCAACCCTTCAGCAGGTCGGTTATAAGGCAATGGCGGCAAGTTTGAGCGATTGCGCAGCGATGGCGACGATTCCGGTTGCAGCCGTGGTCAGTGTCGGCTTGCCTGCTGGTTTTGGCCAGGCCCAGCTTAAAGAGCTTCACTCAGGAATTATCGATGCCTCTGATAAATTCAACTGTCCGCTAATTGGTGGTGACATTACCAAGTGGGCGGACGCGAGTAAATTCGTAATCAACGTCGCGATGCTGTCTCGGCCCGCGGGTAATCCACCTGTCCGACGAAACGGCGCAAAAGTCGGCGACGCAATCTGTGTTACCGGCTCGCTCGGCGGGGCGTTGCTTGGCAAACACCTGAATTTTACGCCACGCGTAAAAGAGGCCCTCAAAATCACGTCATTAGTCAAGCTCAATTCGATGATGGATATCAGCGATGGCCTTACAAGCGACCTCAATCGTATCTGTACTCAAAGCGGCGTCGGCGCGATTCTCGACGCAAATTCAATACCGATTTCGCCAGATGTTAAAAAGGGGTCAGGAGCCGTTTTTGCGGCGCTCAATGATGGCGAGGATTTTGAATTGCTTTTTACTCTGGTCGAAGATAATTACGGCAAGTTGTTGAAACAGTGGAATGATTCTGTGCCAATTACCAGAATCGGAACGATTACCGACGCCGGCAAAATGCAGATAAAAATGCCCGATGGCAAAATTACTGATTTAAAGCCCTCTGGTTATGACCATTTGAAATGATTGATTATTGAAGATGACTATTGATGTTACTACAAATTCGGCGAATGAGACCGTTAAGTTCGGCCAGAAGATTGGCTCGCAACTGAAAGGCGGGGAGGTAATTGCCTTTTACGGCCCATTGGGCGCCGGCAAAACGCACCTCATCAAGGGAATAGTCGCGGGTCTCGGCGCAGAAAACGCAGCCAACGAAGTTACCAGCCCGACATTTGTTCTTGTAAATGAGTATTCTGGGCGACTCGAAGTTTATCATATCGACGCCTACCGCCTCAGCTCAATCAAAGAATTCGAGCAAATCGGCTTCGACGATTATTGTCATCCCGGCTCAGTTGTCCTCATCGAATGGGCCGACAAAATTGAGCAGGCCCTGGCAGGCATCAACTATATCAAAATAGAATTGTCTCATCTTGGCCCGACCGCCAGAACAATCCGCGTTACCAATGCTCCCGACCACATACATTTCTAAGCTGGCTCATTTGGGCGAAGCGATATTTTCGTCCCTTGTCGTAAAAATAATTGTATTTAGTCCCATATTGTACCGTCATAAATTTGGCACTTTCGATTAAATTACCTATGCTTTAGGTGGACACTGGCTACATCAATGTCAAACAGGGGGATGCAGCCATTATATCAGGGGACCGGCTGGGGGGCCGCATTAGGGGGAATTGACCGGCCCGCCACAAATACGGCGGGTAAACTTTGTGTTCGAGTCCGGTTTATTACGGGGGAAGCCGTTTTATGCGCACGGCTTAATTGTAATGACAAAAGCGAGAATCGGTTTTGCAATGATTCAGGTTTCTCTGGTGGGAGCTATTTGTAGTGTCGGCGCGGGTATCCTTTCTCCTGATTTTAGCGCACGCGGCACAGGAGTCGAAGAGTCCCGCTTCCTGGCCGACCTTCAAACGGTTCGTTGTCAGCTCGAACTCTACAAAATCCAGCACGACGAACAGCTCCCGCCCACTGAGACCTACGCCAGCTTCGAACAGGCCCTCACAATAAAGGGCGCCGATAATCGCGGGCCTTATATCCAGACCATGCCGGAGAACCCGTTTAACGGAAGCAGCAGCGTCCGATTCGAAAATGGCCAAAGCACCGCCGGTTCCGGTAAAGCCGGGTGGGTCATCAATATCGCCACCGGCGACTTCAAGGCCGACGATTCCGCCGCGCACGCGGCTTTATAATCACACTCGTTAACCCGCCACCCATATCATTTGGGCGACGGGAAAAGATGAACTCGCTGATTTACATTCCTTCAGCGAGTCATTCTTTTTATGGCCTGCCTTTATTTCGTGTCCGGTTCCTGGCCTTTTCGCGTTGCGCCTGCATCGTCTCATAAAAAACGCCGTCGGCGTTTATTATCGGCCCTTGCCTGTTCCCAAAATCGTCGTCTGCTCCGAATAACTTTCCCGTCTTTGTGCCTTACCAGTTTACAGGAAGGGCTTTCCTGCCCGAAAGGGGCCTGCCAAACCTTGCCCTATGGCTAATTTCCTTACATTTATGCAGGTTAAGAACCCTCCCGCACAGGCCGAAGAATCTCCAGATAAACTAATCGCTGACTGTCTAATAAACGTCGAGCAGGGCATGGAAAGGGCCAAAGAATGACACCGAGAAAAGTTTTGGTTGTCGATGACGAAGTCCATATCGTTCACGTCGTCGCGATAAAACTTCGCAACAATGGCTATGAGCCGATAACCGCCGGCAACGGGCAGGAGGCCTACGACTTGGCCTGCCGTGAAAACCCGGACATCATCATCGCTGATTATATGATGCCTGTGATGACCGGCCTGGAGCTTCTCGAAAAACTCCGCGAAAACGAAACCACCAGGAATATCCCCTTTATTTTACTGACTGCCAGAAATTTTGCGATAGACGATGTCAACCAGCAGCGGCTGAATGTCTCCCAGTGCATCACCAAGCCGTTCAGTCCCAAAGAACTGCTGCGAAACATAGAAGACATCCTCTACCAGAAGGAGTTGGTAAATCAAACGTGATGGTTGGCACGGGGGAGGCAGTTCCGGGATTGCCGCGTTTGGTATTCGCCCGACCCCATCCCATACACGGAGCAATTTATGCCCGACACATTAACAGCAGGTTTGACAGCATCTGAAATGCGTGAGCTGAAGGATTTTGGAGCTCGGCTGGCCGCGCTCGGCGCCAATTTCGCCGTCTGCGACTTCGAAGGCCGACCTCTCCTGCTCTGCAAGACGAGCGGTTTCGAAACCGACCCCGTGCGATTAGCCAAAATTGTCCGCGATTGCCTCAAAAATCTTCCGAATAAAAAAGAGGAACCCCAGGATGATTCCTCGCCTTCGTCCGCCAGCAGGTATCTTTCCGCCGTTCTTGTTCCTCTGACGGCCACTAAAAAACAGACCGGCTTCGCTGCGGTCATAGATCTCGGCGGAACCCCTGATATGAATAACCAGCAGCAGGCGCACATTTTTTCGGAACTGCTCCGCCTGTTTACGGAAAAGTTCATCTCCCAGCGAAAATCCACGGAGCAGATGGATATGATCAGCTCCGAACTGGCGCAGACCTACGAAGAGCTGGTCCTGCTCTACAAAATAAGCACCAATATGGAAATCGTCGAACCCGACGCAAACTTTCTCCAGATGGCCTGTGACAGCTTGACCGAAATCGTCAGCGTCGAAGGTATCGCCATTCTCCAGGAAAAAACCGTTGATGACAAGTCCCGCTTTGTCCTTATCGCCGGCGCAGGCGTCATCGATATCGACGACCGCACAACCTCGCTTCTCTACAGCCGGCTCCAGCAGGAAATGAACAAGGGCAAAGAGGTACTTCTTGATAGCGAAGTCGATGCGCCCTTCAGACACGAATGGCCCAAAAACATTCGCAATGTCATCGTTGTCCCTCTGTCCGGCAGAAATAAGAATCACACTTCGCAGGAAGCAGGCCCGCGACAACGCGGCGCAAACCGCGTCATCGGTATGCTCGTTGCCGTTAACCGCTTGGACAAACCCGATTTCGACTCCACCGACGCCAAGCTCTTCACCTCCGTCGCCAGCGAATGCGCCGTCTTCGTCGAGAACAACCGCCTCTTCAGCGACCTCAAGGAATTATTCATCGGCTCCCTCAAGGCATTGACCAGAAGCATCGACGCCAAAGACCGCTACACACGGGGCCATTCCGAAAGAGTCGCCTTCATCTCCAAGTGGATTGCCGAACAACTTGCCGAAGACGAAGACCTCGACCAGGAGCAAATCCACAAAATTTATCTTGCCGGCCTCCTCCACGACATCGGCAAAATCGGCATAGATGAAAAATTGCTCTGCAAAACCGGGCGCATCACCGCGCGCGAGAAAAATAAACTGAGAATGCATCCCTCAATCGGCGCAAACATCCTCGGCGGCATCAAGCAGATGCGAGACATCATCCCCGGCGTCCTTTATCACCACGAACGCGTTGACGGCAAAGGTTACCCCTCAGGCCTCAAGGGCGACCAGATTTCCCTTATGGGGAAAATCGTCGGCCTCGCTGACAGCTTCGACGCTATGACCTCTGAACGCGTCTATCAGGAGGTTATGACCGTCGAAAAAGCCGTCGCCGAAATCGAAAAACGGCTCGGCACACAGTTCGACGAAAAAGTCGCTAACGCCTTTCTCAAAAGCGACGTTTACCACCTCTGGGACCTTATGGAAGAGGGCGCAGTCAAGACATACGGAGCAGACGACTTCTCCCAGTATGGCTCCGTCGCCGTCGGCACCCTTATTACGTAATCCTTCCCATCGTAAACCCGCGTGGTTATCTGGAAACGCCTCCTGACGTAAATCGCATCTTTATTCCACTTTTTAGCCGGTTGCCTCTTGCAGGTTGCCCAAAAACTGCTAAAATGCTGGTTTTACAACTTTTGGCTCTTTAAGACAGATTGTAATCACGACCCCGGCAGGCCAAACCGGAATTCAAAGAAAGGGTTTATTTGACAAATGCTGGCAAAAACTAAAAAGAAAGATATCGTTCATAACTTCGAACTCCACCAGGGCGATACCGGTTCGCCTGACGTGCAGATTGCCCTGCTGACCGAAAAAGTCAACGAGCTTACCGCGCATCTGAAGAGCCACCGCAAGGACCATTCGTCCCGGCGCGGCCTGCTCAAGATGGTCGCAACAAGGGCGTCGCTGCTCAAGTACGTCGGCAAAAAAGACCCGAAACGCTATCACGACATTATCTCCCGGCTCGGATTGCGGAAATAGTTCAAAACGCCTGCCATCGCCGCACGCCGTCTTTGCGCGCCGCGCCTTGGCTTTTTATGAGGTAGCTTATGTTTAATCTTATCAAAGTCGAAAGAGAAATCGCGGGCAGAACTTTATCCATCGAAACCGGCAAAATCGCCAGGCAGGCCGATGGCGCTGTTATCGTCCGCTATGGCGAAACAGTCGTCCTCGTCGCCGCAGTTGGCGCACCGCCTCGCTCCGAAGATATCGATTTCTTCCCACTCTCCGTTGACTATCGTGAAAGACACAGCGCGGCCGGAAAATTCCCCGGCGGCTTCATCAAACGCGAAGGAAGACCTTCCTCCAAGGAAACACTCACTTCAAGGATGATTGACAGGCCTCTGCGGCCGCTCTTCCCCGACGGCTATTTCGACGAAGTTCAGATTATCGCCTCGGTCCTCAGCGCCGACAAGGAAAACGACCCTGATGTTCCGGCGATGATAGGAGCCAGTGCGGCACTGACCATCAGCAAACTTCCCTTCAACGGTCCCACGGGCGCATGCCGTGTCGGACGCGTCAATGGCGAGCTTGTTATCAATCCCACCCATGAGCAGATGGAGCTGAGCGATTTGAACGTCTTAGTCGGCGGGCGAAAAGACGCCATCAATATGATTGAGGTTGCCGCCAAAGAATTGCCCGAGGCCGTTATCGCCGAGGCCGTCAAATTAGGACACGAAACCGTAAAAATCGTCTGCGAACTAATCGAGGAGCTTCGGCAGAAAGTCGGCGTCAAAAAGGAAACGCCCGATGTATTCGAAATCGACGAAGAACTCTGCTCGAAAATACGCTCACAAATCGCCGACGAGCTTCGCGGCCTCAAACTCATACCGGCCAAACAGCAGCGAAGAGTTGCTGTCAAGGAATTGTTTGACCGTCTCGTCGAACAATACTGCAAGTCGGAATCGGATTCTGCCGAAAATCAGGAACAGACAATGGTCAGCCGGATTTTCGATAAGATTGAAGGTGAAATCATCCGCGACCTCGCCCTCAAAGGCAAACGACTCGACGGCCGGGGCTACGACGATGTCCGCCCCATCACCTGCGAAGTCGGCCTTTTGCCCCGCGTCCACGGCTCAGCCCTTTTCACCCGCGGCGAAACACAGGCCCTTGTCTGTATCACCCTGGGCACAATTCAGGATGCCCAGATTATCGACGGCCTCCAGGACGAGTATTCCCAGAGCTTTGCCCTGCATTATAACTTCCCGCCGTTTTCCGTCGGCGAAGTCAAGCCGATGCGAGGCCCGGGCCGTCGCGAAATAGGCCACGGCGCACTCGCCGAACGCGCACTCGAAATGGTCAGGCCTCCCGAAGAAGAATTCGCCTATACGATAAGAATCATCTCCGATATTACCGAATCAAACGGCTCAAGCTCAATGGCCTCGGTCTGCGGCGGCTCGCTCGCCCTGATGGACGCCGGCGTCCCGATTAAAAAGGCGGTTGCCGGCATATCAGTTGGCCTTGTCACCGCCGACGATGGCAAATATGTTTTGCTTACCGATATCCTCGGCGACGAAGACCACCACGGCGATATGGATTTCAAAGTCGCCGGAACCACCGAGGGTGTTACTGCCGTCCAGCTCGATATTAAAGCCGATGGCCTCCCGCATAACATTATGGTCGAGGCAATGGAAAAGGCGAAAAACGCCCGGCTCAAAATACTCGAAACTATGTCTAAGACAATCGATAAGCACAGACCCGAGCTTAGCGTTTACGCGCCGAAACTTGTTACCGTTAAAATCGACCCCGAATTTATCGGCAAAATCATCGGCCCGGGCGGCAAAAACATCAAGGCACTCCAGGAACAGACCGATACCACCATCGAAATCGAGGACGACGGCACCGTCTTTATTAGCTGCATAGGCGGCGACGGCCACCTCAAGGCAAAGGCAATGATTGAGGCGATGACCCAGGCGCCCAAGGTAGGCACCATTTATCCCACTGCCAAAGTCGTTTCTATCAAGGATTTCGGCGCGTTTGTCGAGTTCATCCCCGGCCTCGAGGGCCTCTGCCACGTCAGCGAGTTGAGCGATAGCTACGTCAAGAGCGTTGACGCTGTATGCAAACTCGGCGATATAATCCCCGTCAAACTTTTGCTTGTCGATGACCAGGGCAGGTTCAAACTCTCTCGCAAAGCAGCGATGGCGGAACTCGGCCTCTCCGACAAAAAAGACCAGAAAAAATAATCGTAGCGCGGACTTCCTTGTTTGCCCGCCTGCCCCCGAGAAGTTGCTGCTTTGGTTTTGCAGCAGGGGATCCAGCTTCAAATCTCAAATTGTTTCTCGCCTGTTCACCTCCTCCACTCTCTAATTTCTCGCGCAGCGCGCTTTCCCCTTGCTTTTACCGACAATCCCGAGAATAATAACTACAGAAGCAGGAGTTACGCACCTTTGACGGTCAACATTAGCCGTCCAGCAGACGATTGAACAAGTAACGGGAATCTCTTATACTGGCAGAAATAGTCTGTTCCCCGCCAGAGGCATGCGGGGACAAGCTTTCCCGTTTTATACAGTACGCCAGAGGCGTATAAAACTGTATAATCATTGTTGGGCCTATAGAAAAATGAGAAATGACTTAATCAAAACGAATACGCCCGAAGAAGATGAACTCGCAACGAAGAAGGCCGAGATAGAGAAGTTATCTCAATTACTGGCTGTAAAAGAACTCGATCTTGAGGAACTCAAACTTACTGTTGTGGCGTTTCATCGCCGTTACTATTTCGAGGTTGGTAAAAGGTACGTTGAACTTGACGAACTTCGGGCACAGATCGCTGAGATAAAAGCCAGACAAACGCCCCAAGATAATGAGCTGAATCAAGAAGCTGTAAGAACTAGAACGCAGGCGAGAAAGGCCGCTGAGGAATACGAGGGCGCCGAGATCGAACCCCAAGCAGACTCACCGATGCCTGAAAAAACAGAGCATGTCAAGAAACTGTATCGGAAGGTTGCTTCTGTCATTCATCCCGATAAGACAACAGATGAAAAGTCTCGTCATCTCCGCACAAAGTTGATGGCTGAGTTAAACGAAGCCTACGCACGAAAAGATGTCGCTAAGATGCAGAACATCCTTGATAGGTGGCAGGAAAGCCCCGAGGCAATATCAGGTGAAGGCGCCGCTGCTGAGCTGGTAAGAACCATCCGTGCGATAGCACAAGTCAAAAGACGTAAATCGGAAATCGAGACGGAAATCTCCACGATAATGACTTCTGATATCTATGTGTTGATGGCCAAAGTGCATGATGCGGATTTGGCTGGCAGAGATATCCTTGCAGAAATGTCGATTTCCATTGACTATGAGATTCAAGATGCCCGAAACGAACTGGCAAGGCTTAAAAGATAAAATATGCCTGATAATAACAACAAAGAGCATATTGGTGCGATTGTAAAGGCTCGCACGCTTGCGCTCCAAAAAACCTCGTCAAATTTAGCCCGAAGAGCGATTCAGGATATCGACCTTTTAACTACTGACCCACACGTATCTGAATTAATCAGGCAGATGAGTAGCTCTTCAGAGTGGAAAGAACGAGAACACGCATGGATAGAACTCCGAAAAATGGGACCAACATATCGTGGATGGGCAGAGTCGCTTCGGAACATCATTTTCACCGGTGACGGGTGGTCTAGAATCTTTTCTGCAGAGGCCCTCTCTCGTTTTTCATGCAATCCCGAAGATGCTTTGCCTGTGCTTGCTGCAACCTTGGATGCTACAATCGAAACTCAATCAAACGACTGGGCGACAGTTGCCAGTGGAGCAATCTGGCAGTACAGAGAATATGCACAGAACTTTGATACCTATTTGACCGATGTTCTCATTCGTGCACTGAATTCGAGTGAGACGGATGTCAAAGGTTACTCTGCCGCGACACTCGGCCATGTCGGTAGAGGCGCACAGAAATCTCTCTTGTCTCTTGCAAGCCTTTTCGGGACCACAAAGGATGCCAAACTTAAGGCTACATGCTTACATGCCATGCAACAGATTGCCCCATCAGTGACCAACACTATTGAAGCCTATATCGCTGCACTACGAATTCCTGATACAAATATCCGTGGTCAAGCTGTCTGTGAGATTGCCAAATTGGGTTCTGGAGGTATCACTGCAATACCAGAGCTACTGCTACTGTCTAATGACGAGAGCTTGGATGTCAGGAGATTTTTGGCGATTGCTCTGGGAAAACTGGAGCAGAGAACTGCTGAAATCATCACTGTTTTGAGTACTCTGACCTATGATCCCGACGATTCTGTCAAAGTGGGCGCATTCTATTCTCTTGTACGTTTAGGGGAAAATCAACCAAGTAACTTGCATAGAGTGCTTGGCTTCTTATCGCACAACGATCCCTTTGTACGTCATCTATCTGCGTGGGCAGTTGGTGAAATTGGGTCTATTGACAGGGACAACACAATCTCTTGTCTAACGCGTGCACTCAGGCAGGAAGATAATCCACGTAACAAGGATTTAATGGCAGAGTCTATTGAAAAGATCAGGGCATGATAACAAGGTGCTGCATCTGACCGCTATTCTGCTGCGCTCCAACCCAGCAGGTGAGCACTTCGCGGGCGAAGCGGGCCTCAGCGAGGCCGGGCGTTAATCTGCGTCTAAAACTTTTTGCCTGCCCTCCGTAGCCCTTGGCGAAGGAGGGTGCTTTTTTGTGGCAATTAGAAGCAGTGTTAATCTGTGTAAATCCGTGTCTAAAAAACAGCGTAAATCAGCGTTAATCTGCGTCTAAAAAACTTTGTGCCTCTTGTGCCTTATTGCGGCTATTCAGTGAAATCTGTGTAATCTGTGGCTAACGTTTGCTTGAATTGCACCAAAAATACGGTTAAAATCAACGCTCCATGAAAGACGCACCGGATATATCTCAGTCGAACTCATCAAACTCCCCGGCTTCGAGCGAGGCCGAAGAGTTGGGGCGTTTGCTTGGTGTTATCGCCCACGAAATCAAAAACCCACTTTCCACAATCAAAGTCAATCTCCGCCTCGTCGATGAAGAGCTTCAGGCCGGCCCCGCATCCGACATCGAGCAGCGTCTGGCGCGGGCCCGCAGAAAATTAGCCGTAATTGACAAGGAAACCACCCGCCTCGAACAAATTCTCGATGGCTTCCTTCGCTATACCGACAGAAATCAGCCGAACCTGTCTCCCATCGACATTAACTCCGTCCTTGCCGATATGTTCGATTTTTACCTTCCACAGGCGACGGCACACTCGATAACGATGCGTCAGGCCCTCCATAAAGAGCCGCTTCTTTGCCAGGCCGACGCCGGCATGCTCAAACAGGCCGTTCTCAACCTCTTCATCAACGCCCAGCAGGCCATTGGCGCCGCCGGCGAGTTAATGGTGCGAACCGCCCGTGTTGGGAACATAGCCCAAATCCAGATAAGCGACACAGGCAAAGGAATTCCCGCCGACCGACTTGCTCAAATCTTTGAGCCGTATCAGTCCTCCCGCCCCGACGGCACGGGCCTGGGCCTCGCCACCGTAAAAAAAATAATTGACGCCCACAATGGCGATATATCCGTCGTCAGCGAACCCGGCAAAGGGACCGCTTTCACAATCTCGCTGCCTCTTGTTTCATCGGAGGCCAAACAATGATTAAAGACGCCGTTGTCCTTGTTGTTGACGATGAGCGCGACCACGCCGACGGTATGGCCGAGGCGCTCCAGAAGTGTTGCGCCAAAGCAATCCCGGTTTATACCGGCCGAGACGCACTCGAAATCATCCGCGCCCAGGATATTGACGTGGTTGTTACTGATTTGAAACTCGGCGGCGATATCGACGGCCTTGAAATTCTTCAGGAAGCCCGAAAACTCGGCCAGACCGAAGTCATACTCATCACCGCATACGCGACCATCGATACCTGCAAAGACGCCATCCGGCACGGCGCATACGATTACTTGGTCAAACCTATCAACATCGACCAGCTTCGCTCCCTTGTCGAACAGGCCGCCCGGCAGGTGGTTCGTATGAAGCGCACCAACGCTCAGGGGCGTGCCGCCGACGAGGACTTCAGATTCGACGGCGTCCGCGGAAACAGCCCCCAGACGGCCGGTATTTTCGAGGTTCTTCGCCGCGTCGCACCCACCAATATCTCCGTTCTCATCGAGGGTGAATCCGGAACCGGCAAAGAATTGCTCGCAAGGGCAATCCACGACAATTCAAATCGCTGGAACAAACGCTTCGTGCCCATAAATTGTGCCGGCTTTACCGAAACGCTCCTCGAAAGCGAACTTTTCGGCCACGTCAAAGGCTCGTTTACCGGCGCGGCGGGCGACCGCAAGGGGCTTTTTGAAATAGCCGACAAAGGCACCCTGTTCCTCGACGAAATCGGGGATATGCCGCTGAATATGCAGGCGAAATTATTACGGGTCATTGAAGATGGCGTGGTCATCCCCGTCGGCGGCAACAAGCCCGTCGTTGTCGATGTTCGAATCATCAGCGCAACCAACCACGACCTGACTAATCTCGTCGAGGAGAAAAAATTCCGCCAGGACCTCTATTTCAGGATTAAGGGCGTCAGTGTTTCTGTTCCGCCTCTGCGCCAGCGACGCGAAGACATCCCTCTGCTCGCTGATTTCTTTCTCAGGGAAGCCGTCGGCGAAACCGGCTCGAAAGTCGCCGGCTTTACCGATGCCGCGGCGAACATCCTCGCTTCCTATGAATGGCCGGGCAACATCCGCCAGCTTCGAAACGTTATCAGGACTATGGTCGTTATGTCCGACCGCGACAAGCTCGACGTTCAGGATTTACCTCCCGAAATCAATCGCGTTCGACAGCTTCCAGGCAGTTCAAATACGCAGACAAAATCTGCCTCGGATATGCCGTTAAATGAAATCGAGAGACAGGCAATCATCGACACGTTAGCCAAAACTGGCAACAACCGCGAGAAAGCCGCAAAACTGCTCGGCATCGGCGAGCGCACCCTCTACCGCAAAATAAAAGAATACAACCTGTAATTCACGACAATCACTAATTACGACAGCCACAACGTCTCTGTCAAACCATAAACAATCCTGGGTATTCTCTTAAATTGCGCTTGACAAAATACTATTGTCGTAGTAATCTGTTTTATAGAAGGTGCAAAATGAGGAAAGGTTCAAAAGCTCTCGGCTTGGGGAAGGTCTTTATGGACTTTGTATTTTTCTCAAAATGGAGGTGCACTCATGTTTAAATTGAATTACCATATCATAAGCGTTGTCGCGTTGTTTCTTGCAGCTACAATTGCTTCTGGCGATACATTCGTAGTTCCCCTCAGCGTTACCGGTTCCTATAATTCCGGCCAATCCAAAGCCATAGAAGTCAACCTTGGTGTTCCCCTGTTACAGGTAAACAGTGCATATTTTGTTTGTTCAGGGAGTGTTACTGCCGGGTTGGATTACTATTATAAGCCATTCGGCTCATATTTCAATTGTTACCTCAGTGCTGACCAGGGCTATATGTATGCCAAAGGTCCCAAAGTCGGGGCTGCCACTTGGCCTTCGCCGCAATCATTTTCAGGTCAATATCTATTCCAGCCTTTTTGGGGGGGTGAGACATGGAATTTTCTCCTTGATGGACATGCTACTGGATGGGTTGGAATGCCGGGGATAATGTCTATACCGGAGTTTCCTCCGTATTCGACTCCAACCGGCTATTTGAGTTCAGCATCTATTATTATAGATGCCACGCCAATTACTTTTCCTCCTCCAGGCATGCTTGCAAGTTATGAGCCAACCGAAGTGCTGCTTTCAGTCACCACTGATCCCGCCAAAGACCCAACGCTTGCCGCCACCTGGCCTGTGCCCGGTGGCGTCAATGATGTGCCGCCGGCCACTGATGGCAACAATGTTCTCAAGTTGAGCTGGACGGGCGAAACGGACCGCAAAGTTGAAGTAAAACACAGCTGGACTAATTTTACCTTCGATTTGTCAGATAAGGAATGGCTCCTTGCCGACGTTTATTTCGCTAATCCATCATCCATACCAACGGTAATTGGATTGTGGGACCATGACTTTAACTGGGTATCATCGCTTTGTGTGCCGGACACTTCGAACGAATGGCATACGCTCTTGTTTTATGTGGGCAACCTTGACTACAACGATATCAATCATATAGATGCGTTTGTATTTGATGGGTTAGCCGGAGATGCCGGGACTATCTACATCGATAACCTGAGGTTCGGCTCACCCGAAGACATTCTTCCCAGAATAATAACATTCAGCGACTATGACTGGTGGCTCAAAGACACCGGTTGCGGAAGGGCCGGCCCAGGTTCAAACTATTTCTCCGACAGCAACCAGAACGTCTGGCTCGATGCAAACGAACAGCTGCATCTGAAAATCGCCCACAGGGCTGACAAGTGGTATTGCAGCGAAGTTGTTTCCAATGATTCGCTTGGGTATGGGACACACGTTTTTACCACCAAAGGCAGAATTGACTTGCTTGACCCTAACGAGGTATTAGGGTTATTCACATGGGACACAAACGCTCCTCAATATAATTACAGAGAGATTGATATTGAGTTCTCCAGATGGTGGGATGTCAACGAACCGAATAATGCCCAGTATGTTATTCAGCCGTGGGATACAAATGGCAACAGACATCGTTTCCATATTGATTGCGGGCCAAACGACCTGACGACCCACGAAATCAGGTGGTTACCTGATAGAATATGCTTCAAGAGTTATTATGGTGAATACCCGTTACTGGATTCTAACAATCTGATTGAATCCTGGTGCTATACCGGTACTGATATTCCTCCGGCAGGCGGTGAAAACGACCGTATGAATCTTTGGCTGCTTCCTCCTCTCGGCTCCCCACCAGATACCCCAGGTGGCCCGCTGACCGACGGCAACGAGGCGGAAGTGATTATCAAGAGTTTCAAATTTATGCCATTTGGCGACTTCAATAGTGATGGCTATGTAAATACGATTGACCTTGGCATATTTATGCAGGCCTGGCTGGCCTCGCCGGGCAGCCCAAACTGGAATCCGGATTGTGAGGTTGCTGTTCCGCAAAATAACATCATTGATTTCCGTGATTTCGCTGTTTTTGCGGGTAACTGGAAAAAAGGTAAGGGATTGTAGAGTACGGTTCCATAGTTGGACTTCTGTTTTGTCCCTCTATGAATCCGAACCGGGTTGATTGGCTGTTGTTTTTTTATCCGCCGACCTTGACAACGTGTCCGTCGATAAGCCAGAACCGGCCGGGATTTTTGCCGAAGTAAACTAATTGCTCATAGCCGCGAGCGTTGTAAACGCGGTCCGGCTCGCCCATCGCCGCTACAAGCTCCGCTTTTGTCGTTCCGTTGTAAGCTGATTGTCTCAAAGCCGCAGCAGGTCTTGACGCAACAGACGATACGGTCTGCGGTTTTGAATTCGTATTCGCGTTAGCCAGTTCGATGTTGCGATTCAGTAACGCTTCCATTTTACTTTTCAATTCCGTAATCTGCGTGCCCGCGAGGTTCAATTGTTCTCGCAGCGACTGGTTCTCAGCTTGCAGTGTTGCTGTCGCGCTTGTCTCTGAATACAACCACCCGATTATCGCGATGGCCGCAATCAAAAGTATCCCGGTCAACAGCGACACAAACTGCCATTTTCTTTTTGTGAACTGCGTCCGCTCTGCCGGTGCCTCCGTGTTTGACAAAGGACCCTGCAATAATTTTTCGGGCGATTCTCCCGGCTTGTTCGCCGCGGGTTTAACGCTCTCTGCGGGCAGCACGTCCAAAAGTAACGTCGCTTTGGGATTGAATGGCTGGCTTTGGTATTTGGTTTTGGCCCCTGTTTGCTCGGTAATGGTCGCGTTTTTGGTTTGATTTTCCATAATCTTATTCCTTCCGTATCCGCCGCAGCGGACAACTTCGCGGTTCTATTAGCTTCTTCGGTCTTTTAGCCCGCTTTTCTTTATTCTGCCCTTTAAGCAAAATCGCTTATTTCACGGTAGCGCCTTCAGGGAAATTAAGCCGGGCAAATTCCTTATGATACATTTTTGCTGCGGCATCATAAGCACGGGCTGCGTTGGTTTCGGAGTCGAAGTTCCCGAGCCATATTGCTTTTCCGTTACAGGTGATTTGAGCGGACCAGCGTCCCCTTTCTTTTCTAAAACGAACACCTCTGAATTGAGATGAGCTTTTTGATTTGTTGATTCGACGGTTAGATAAATTTTGCGAGGAAGTGGCGAGGCGGAGATTGGCCCTGCGATTATCGAGGGTGTTATTGTTTTGGTGGTCAACCAAAAGCCCTTTGGGGAAGTTCATGATTTCCCTGTGCATACGCACCATTTTCATACGGCCTTTCGGCAGATAAACGTGACGGACAGCGTAGATAAGCCCGCCAGTACCCGTGGGGAACCAATGGAAATTATTGAGCCAGTAGAAATCACGCGGCGAAACAATGGTGAATCTTCCTTCGCCAAGAGGAATCCTGCGATAAGTGTAGCCGAAGCGGAGGAGGCGAAAGGCGAGAAGTGGACAGGTGAAAAGAAAGTCGAGCCAGTTTGGAACTTTGATTTGAACGGATGTCATTTTATCTCCTCCTTTTTTTGCCACAGATTCCACAGATTACACGGATTTATTTTAGACGCAGATTAACGCTGATTTACGCTGTTTTTTAGCCACAGAGGGCACAGAGTTCACAGAGAACACAGAGCAATTTTTTCCAGACACGGATTAACACTGATTTACACTGTTTTGTCAGCCGGGGGGGCATACTCGCAGCGGTCATTTCTCGATACTTGTATCTGTGAATGCCCGCTACTCATCTGCCGCCCCTTATGGGCACCGCTGTTACCAGCGAACCGGCTGACAATTCTCCCAATTGCCCTTTTATAAAGCTGACTGCTTTTCCTTCGGCCTTCATTATGTAGCCGACCAAAACTAATAATTCGAAATTGGAACGGGCCTTATCTTGGCTTGAAACTTGCCCCTACTGGGGCGAAATGCTTGCACTGCTGTGCGATTACTGAGGAACGACATCCCTCTATATATAAGGTGAAATTGTGGGTGTTTTAAGGAGTTACGAAACATTATTTTTCCGCCCAAAAGCAGTAAGTTCTTGTGGGAAAAGGAATAAAAAATTTTTCAAAAATTACCGGATTGTTTTAGACCCTCGTGCGACAAACGTCTTAAACAGATGTATCGCTTGCCCATTTTAACATTTCCCCGCCGCAATTCTCCTTGCCTTTCTCGACAATCCTGAGGATAATATCAGCGAGTGAAGTGGTTCCTTTAGGTATTAAATGGGAGATTCCTATTATGGCCCGCAGAATGTTCTTTCTTTTCTCTTGCCTACTACTGGCTTTTCCTTTTTCTGCAAAAGCAGATGAGAAACTTATCGAACTCGTTAAAAAAACCAAGCCCGCAGTGGTTTTGATTCAAACCTTCGACAAGGACAACAAGCCATTGGCCCAGGGCAGCGGTTTTTTTGTAAACAATAAAGGTCATATCGTTACAAACCATCACGTTCTTGAAGGCGCTTATCGCGCCACAGTCAAAACTTCGTCCGGCATAGAATATCCAGTTGAAGGCATCATTGCCAAAAACGCCGACGCCGATATTGTCAAGATTGTCATAAACATACCGGATGCCAATATAACCTTCTTAAACTTAAGCGAGATTGTACCATCCGAAGGCCAAGACATTGTTGTTATAGGAAATCCCCTCGGCCTTGAATCAACCGTATCAGCCGGGATTGTATCGGCTGTTCGAGATATTCCCGCCTTTGGCAAAATACTTCAGATAACCGCTCCCATTTCGCCCGGCTCAAGCGGAAGTCCGGTTATAAATAGCAAAGGTGAGGTAATTGGCATTGCTACGCTAATCGTAACCTCAGGCCAGAATCTCAATTTCGCGATTCCCAGCGACAAAATCATCGCCCTCAAAGAAACATCCCAAACCCCTATATTCGACGCGATGACCGCTGATTCAAACGATGCTCAATTATTTTACCAGAAAGGATTAAAGGAACTGTGGCAGGAAAACTGGTCCGCTGCACTTACCTGCTTTCAAAAGGCAAAAGAAAAGAACCCACAAGACGCTGATACATGGTTCTATCTTGGTTATTGTTACGGCAAACTTGGCCGCTCTCAGGATGCGGTAGAACCCTTTAAGCAGTCCATAAGAATCAAGCCGGATTTAGCCGAGGCACACTTTAATCTTGGCGTTGCCTACGGCAACCTTGGCCGCGACCAGGAAGCGATAGAGGCCTATAAGCAAGCCATCAGAATCAAGCCAGATTATGCCAACGCATACTGTAATCTTGGCACTGCTTACAATAAGCTCAGCCGCTATCAAGAGGCGATAGAGGCCTTTAAACAAGCAATAAAAATCAAAACGAATCTCGCCGAGGCATACTATAATCTTGGTGTTACTTATGGCAAACTTGGCCGCCGGCAGGAGGAGATGGACGCCTATAAACAGGCTGTTGAAATCAAACCGGATTATGCCGAGGCACACAATAATCTTGGCGCTGCTTACGGTAAACTTGGCCGCGACCTGGAGGAGATAGATGCCTATAAGCAGGCCATCAGAATCAAGCCGGATTTTGCCGAGGCACACTATAATCTTGGCGTTGCCTACGGCAAACTTGGCCGCTGGCAGGATGAGATAGAATCCTATAAGCAGGCCATCAGGATTAAACCAGATTTAGCCGAGGCTCACTATAATCTTGCTGTTGTTTATTGTCAAGTTGGACAATTTCAATTAGCGGCAGACGCCTGTAAGGAGGCTATAAGAAGCAACCCCAATTATTCTAAAGCACACTTTGAACTGGGATTTGCGTACTTAAATCTTGGTCGCAATGAGGAGGCGATAGACGAGTTTAATCGGGCAATCAGCCTTGACCCGAATGACGCCAAGTCTTATTTTGACATGGGTATTATTTATAGCAAGCTTGGCCGTTATGCCGATGCAACAAAGGCACTTAAACAGGCAATTACCATCAAGCAAGATTATGCCGAGGCATACTATAATCTTGGTGTTGTTTACGGAACTCTTGGCAGCTACCAGGAAGTGATCGATATGTGTAAACTGGCGATAAAGAGCAAGCCGGATTATGCAGAAGCTTATTACAACCTCGGTGTCGCATATGGCCTCATCGCAAAACATATCGAGGCGATAGATGCATATAAAAAAGCCATTTCATTCAAAAGCGATTATGCTGAAGCATACTTAAACCTTGGCGCCGCTTATACCAACCTTGGTCGTGATACGGAGGCAATAGAACCATTTAAGCAGGCTATTAGAATTAAAGAAACCGCAGATGCTTATGCTAATCTGGGTGCCACTTATGCAAATCTCGGGCGCTATTCTGAGGCAATTGATCCCCTAAAAAAAGCAATAAAGATGAAACCTGATTTGCCAGTAGCACATTTTAGTCTGGGTATTACCTATCTATCAATGGGTAACAAGTTCGCTGCTCAGGAAGAATACAAAATCTTAAAAACCTTGGATACCGAACAGGCAAACAAATTGTTTAACTTGATTTATAAGTAGGTATTTCCTGTACTGCTCGGCTTTGGTGCTTTAGTTTTTAGAAAAAGAAAACCATAACTTTCGATAAGGAGAACTGGATTATGTGTGACGGTCAGAAAGAGACTAAAGAAACGAAAGGAGATATTAAAAAGGAGGATAAAGGTTGGTTCGGAGCAACGAATTGGAAGCAGAAGGTGGTCTGGGTGGTAGCAATAATTGTATATGCCACAATGTATCAAAGTGTTTTATCACCTTTTTCCAGGGTCGTGCGTGTTGGTCTTGCTGCTGTGTTCGGTGCAATTGTTGGGGTATTGACTCATATTTTCAGAGACAAAAAATGAATAATAATAGGGGACATTGTGTCTGTTGAAAAAATATTTTGATTTTTAACTCTTTACTTCCCCCCAATTCTACCCAAACCGAATCCTTTCCGCCAGTGGCTGAATCCAGCATCGAGCAACTTCTAATTATTTACCTCTGCGTTCTCTGCGAACTCTGCGGTGAGGTGTAGTCGTTTTTGTCGCCATTTGGGCATTTGTTCGGGGGTAACACTGGCCCAAAGGCCTTTCTTCTGGCTGCGGGCGACGGATTCCAACTGTTTGTATTTATTATACAGGCCGTGTTTGAATCGCAGGTCCGCGTAGGCGTAACCTTCGCTTAATAAAACCTCATTCAGGAAAGTTCCGTCAGGCAGTTGAATATAGGCGAGAAGACGATGGTATTTGTCCCTGCTGTTTTTCTCTTTCTCCAGGTAAATAGTTACCTGTTTACCGAGGGCTTTTTGCGTTGCAAAGTCCGAGGCCTCTTTGCCGAAATACATTGGCCCTGTTCTTGGGTCTTTGGTTTCGGGCGTGTCGATTCCCCAAAGGCGGATTCGGGTGTGGCTGTAGTTGCGTCCGCCGTCGGCGGATAAATCGGGGATGTCGATATCGAGCGTATCGCCATCGACGACTTTTACGACGGCAAATTGCCTGCCGTGGTATTTTGAGATATCGCCGGAATCCTGCTGCTGTGTTGATTGCAGGGATTTGGTTACTGACCGGCTGATATAACTACGGTCGAGAAAACATAATGTTGCCGCCGTCAGAGTAATGATGACGGCAACGACATTACGCAGGCGTCTGCTTATCGCATATCGCGCCATATTGTGTTGCGGGTGAGATTATGCTTATTTCTTTTTGACCCTTTTTTCGGCGGGTTTATCCAAATCAAAAGCGTCGCAAACGGCTATCAGGGCCTGTTCCGCCTGGTTTTTATCGACGACGCAGCTTATGCGGATTTCGCTTGTTGTAATAGAGTCGATATTGACCCTGGCTTTGGCCAATGCGCTGAACATCTTTTCCGCGATGCCGTAATGGCTCCTCATCCCAACGCCCACTACCGAGACCTCAGCGATATCATCGCGGGTAAAAATGCTGTCGCATTTGACCTCGTCTTTTATGCTCTCGATGGCTTCTTTGGCTGCCTGCAGGTCTGAAGCGCCTATCGTAAACGCCAGGTTGGCCTTGGTCGTGCTGACCTCCGTTTGCATTATGTCATTAACGACGACCTTTGCCTCGGCCAGCCGGTGAAATACCTTCGCCGCGTTGCCCGGCTTGTTATCCACTCCGACCAAACTGATTTTAGCCATATCTTTTTGTATTGTCGCTCCCGAAACCGCTATTCCTTCCATTTGTGGCACCTCTCCAATAATGTATGTCCCTTCAACGTCTTCGCTGCTGGACCTGACGTGGATTTTTACGTTGTATTTTTTACCGAATTCGATTGACCTGCTGTGCATAACGCCCGCGCCCAAACTGGCGAGTTCGAGCATTTCGTCGTAGCTGATTTCCTTCATTTTGGCGGCTTTTGTGTAAATGCGCGGGTCGGTGGTGTAAATGCCGTTAACATCGGTGAAAATTTCGCAGACCTCAGCGCCGACGGCTGCGGCGAGCGCGACCGCGGTGGTATCTGAGCCGCCTCTGCCGAGGGTTGTGATATTGTCGTTTTCATCGATGCCCTGGAAGCCGGCGACGATTACGATTTTGCCTTCTTTAAGCTCCTTGTGGATTCGCTTGGCATCGATGCTCTTTATGCGGGCTTTTGTGTGCGTGCTGTCGGTAATCATTCCGACCTGGAAGCCCGTAAAGCTGATTGCCTTGTGGCCCATCGCGTCCAGTGCCATTGCGAAAAGCGATACTGTCTGCTGTTCGCCTGTGCTGAGCAACTGGTCCATTTCGCGTTTTGGCGGGTTGGGGTTAAGCTCCATCGCGTCCGCGACGAGATGGTCCGTCTGGTGACCGCGTGCGGAGGCGACGACAACGACCTGGTAACCCTTTTTGGTCGCGTCGATTGCCTTCTGGGCGGCCCGGCGGATTTTCTCGGCGTTCGCGACCGAGGTTCCGCCAAACTTTTGAACAAGTATAGGCATAATTACTCCGCCAAAAGTGTCCTAAAAATCGTCCTTGCTTCGTTAATAACGGCTGGTCCAATCAGCTTTTTAAGAAGTATTCCATAAGTTCATACCCCTTGTCAATACGCAAGCCGGATTTTGCGGCGTTTGATTCGGTGAAGGCAGCCTGAAATACGCCCGAAACGTTGTCGCCTGCCATAGCGAACGGAACGGGGTCGCCGCAATGCGCGCCTGTTTTTACGGGTGTGGGGTGGTCCGGCAGGACCATAATCCGCCAAGACGGGTATTTTTTAATCGCCTCATAAATCGGGCCTACTATGTGCTTATCAATCTGCTCGATTGCCTTTTTCTTGGTTTCGGGGTTGCCCGCGTGGCCTGCCTCATCGGGGGCCTCGATGTGGACGACGACGATATCGTAATCCTTTAGTGCCTTAATCGCGGCTGCCCCTTTACCTTCAAAATTGGTATCTGTGAAGCCGGTTGCGCCGGGGACTTCGATGAGGTCAAAGTCGATGAGTTTCGCCAGTCCCCTGAAGAGGTCAACGGCGGTTATGCCAACGCCTTTGAGGCCGAAACGCTTTTCGAAGCTTTCAAGTTTTGCTTTTTTACCCTGCCCCCAGAGCCAGATTGAGCTGACCTGGTTTTCGCCTAAGTCCGCCCGAACCTTGTTGATATCGTGGTTGTGGAAGAACTGCTGCGAGCGCATCATCAGGTCGATGAGTAATTCCGAACCCTTGCCTCTTGGTAGGATTTTTTCAACGGGGGTGCCGATGAAATCGTGGGGCGGGCAGGTCTTGACGTTGACGTCGATATTTTTGAGGACGAGCAGGTGACGATAGCTTACGCCGGTGTAGAAGCGGATATTATCGTTTGAAAGCTGCTCATTCAATTCTTCTATAAGCTCGGTTCCTTCTTCGGTGGAGATATGTCCTGCGCTGTGGTCAGCCATTTTGCCGTCTGCGAAAGTAACGAGGTTACACCTGAAAACCCAGTCATCGGGACCTAACTGGACGTTTCGCGCGACCGCCTCAATCGGCGCTCTGCCGGTGTAGTATTGTCTGGGGTCATAGCCCAATAGCGACATTTGCGCGATGTCGCTGCCCGGCTCCATACCTTCGGGGACGGTGCGGACGATGCCGAGACGACCCTGCCGGCTGATTGAGTCCATATACGGGGTATTGGCCGCTTCTAAGGGCGTCTTGTTGCCGAACTGCTCTATCGGGTTATCCGCCGCGCCATCAGGTATTATTATCGCGTATTTAGTGCTCATTCACAAACCTCTTTCACCGCAGAGCACGCCGAGACCGCGGAGAAAAAACACCTATATCTCTGCGTCCTTTGCGACCTCTGCGGTAAAAAGCTCTTTTTAAGTTCGTTATACGTTTAATCGAACACCGTAGTTTATGGGTTTTTGGTGGTAAAGTCAATGGCCGCAAACTTCGCCACCCCCTGTTTACGTTCTACAGGGGCAGGAAAGACGCAAAAACACCAAGAAATTTATGATTGATGAATGGGTCCCATGTTTCAAGTCAAGTAAGCAGTACTCGGGGATGACACTTTGCGTCAATTGATGATTTTAATGCGGAATCGCGGCGTTGCTGGTAAGTCCTGAGACCATGCAATCTGTAGGATGGCCAAGTCCATTACTTCCGGTTCCCTACCTGCCGGCAGGCAGGTGTTTTTGGAAATCTTGCCATTTTAAAAATCCTTTTCGCCGTGCTGTGCACTTGGCGCAGCAGGTCAATAAAAACTTTTCTCCCGGTATGGTGTCCCCAGATTTCAAGCCGCAATCATTCATTCTACGAGCTAAACATGCTCATTAGAAGGGTGTTCTATGAGCTGGCTTAACCGCGTTTCCTTCTCAGCATCACCGCACTAAGACCGAACAGTAAAAGCGCGGCTGGTTCGGGAATACCTACTTATAAATCAATTTAAACAATTCATTTGCCTGTTCAGCGTCCAGGGTTTTCAAGATTTTGTATTCTTCAAGGGCCAAACCATTGTCGCCAGTTACTAAATAGGTAACGCCAAGATTATAGTGCGCCTGAACTAAATCTGGCTTGATTTTAATGGCCTGCTTAAAGGATTCTACCGCATCCTGATAGCGGCCAAGTTTGTAGTAGGTAACGCCAAGATTATAGTGTGCCTCGGCTAAATCCGGCTTGATTCTAATGGCCTGCTTAAAGGATTCTATCTTATCCTGATGGCGGCCAAGTTTGCCGTAGGCAACGCCAAGATTACAGTGTGCCTCCGCATAATCCGGCTTGATTCTAATGGCCTGCTTAAAGGCTTCTACCGCATCCTGGTAGCGGCCAAGGCTGTTGTAGGCAACGCCAAGATTATTGTGCGCGATAGGATTGTTTTGCGTTACCTCGATGGCATGCGAAAAGAGGGTAAAGCTGTTATTCCAATAGCTTACCTGCTGATGCGTGCATATTCCGAGGGTTGTCAGTACTATTGCCATCGATAGGCCGAGAGCAATTTTTCGCTGCGGCCATTTCGAAAGAAGCTCCGGTAGACCCCACGCAATCATTATGAAAAGACCTATATAGGAAATATAGGTGTAGCGGTCGGCAAAGGCCTGGAGGCCAACCTGAACAAGGCCTATGACGGGTACAAGCGTTACGACGAACCAAAACCAACCTACCGGCAAATACTTTTGATTTCGTCCAAAACGAATTACAAAAATGGATATAACAAGCAATAATAAAACACACATCACCACCTGCCAAAACGCAAATCTGTCAACGTCAAAAGGATAAAATACCGCGAGATTTTGCGGCCAGAGCAGTTTACCTATGTATCTTGCGTAAGATAAGAAGGCATTGGCAGCTCTGTCCTTCAAAGGAAGAGCACTGATCACTGCACCGCCCCCCAGCTGAGCCAGAAACGTAATTACACTTGAGATAGCGGAAAGAGCAATGAAAGGAATTTTTTCGATTATCGCACGATACAGGAGCTGGCGTTTATCTTGGGCGGGTGAAGATTGACGTTTTTGGCGAGACGAGGCCTTAATGGTCTGGTGTGAGTCAAAGCGGCCGAGCGGCCAATAGTCCAAAAGCAGCAGCAGGGCCGGCAAAGTAACGAGCATTGGTTTCACAAGAAGGCCCGATGCGAACAACAACACTGTCAGCGCATAGCGAACCAGGCCGCGGCGTTTTACATAGCTGACATAAGCGGCCAGTGTAAGCAGAAGGAACAATGTACTCAATACATCCTTGCGTTCGGCAATCCACGCGACCGATTCGACATGCATCGGATGAATCGCGAAGGCCGCCGCGACAAATGCGCTTGACCATAGTGCGCCGGTCATTTTCCTGAGCACCGCAAAGATAAGCAATGTATTTGCAAGGTGCAAAATGAGATTCATAAGATGCATATAGCCGGGGTTTGCGCCAAACAATTGACAATCGAGCATAAGCGACAGCCATGTCAAAGGGTGCCAGTTGAACGAGCGGTTGGTGGTAAAAGCCCAGATGACACCATCCCCGGTCAGGCCGTTCGAAACGTGTGGATTTTCGTATACGTAGTCATTATCATCATAATCAATAAAATCGAAATTGTGTACCTGCCAGAAGATCAGCAAGGTACTCAATATCAAGACAAAATACGTGAAAATGACGAAAGATTTTTTCACAGATTCAGGCATAACTCATAATGTATTTGTTGTAAGAGATGTTGCGTTGGCATCTGCTGCCCACCCTGCAACTACGTTAATCGGACGCCGCAGTTTATGGGTTTTTGGCCATAGAGTCAATGGTTACATATCTTTGCCATGAAGACCCAAAGGCACGAAGGTTTTCTGTTGCGGATTTAAGAAGAGATTGCTTCGGCCTTTGAGAGCGGACAAATTTGCCCGTACTATAAAAATTTGGGTAAGCTGACCTTAAAGCAGCTTATTTTGCTGAAATTGGTCGACCTTCCTTTGGTTCCGCAATATAATTCTTATGTCAGAAACGTCTTGGTGGGCTTTTGAAGTCATACAGGAAGGCGGCCTGATGGGTAGGATGAATACTTTTACAGTACGGGGTAAATCCATGAGGAGATTGTCTTTCCTGTTCTGGGTGGCAGTTGTCCTTTTATTTTGCAGGACTGTCTTTTCGGCTCATGCCGACACTCTCACGCTAAAGCCCATCGGGCGACCACGGCTCTTGCAGGGTCCCGTTTTCGGAGCTTCTACTACAGCGTTTTATGAACATCTACTGGACGATCCGGTCAAAATAGCAGTACTGAAGACAATGGCCATAGGGCTGGACCGCTTTCCCGGCGGATCCGACTCCAACTTTTACAAATGGCGCACAGGACTGATAGAAATTCAGGAGCGCCCCGACAGTTCCCCCTATGTGCGGTTTTGGGCCAAAGCGGCTGCAAACATCGCCCGTGGCAAGCCAACCGGCGTAACATTTGAACAGTATGAATCTTTTTCCCGACAGATTGGAGCCCAAATAATCCTTGTCCCGAATCTGGAATCCTCAAGCGTCTCCGAACAGGTAGAATGGTTTAAGCGCCTATCTCGTGAAGGTATGGTTCCGCAACGCATTGAGTTGGGAAATGAATTTTGGGTTGCGATGGGTAACGACCCGACGAGCATTGCGCGCTGGCCCGATGAACCGACGAGCATGCGGATTATGAAACAATATCTTGATGCCTTGAAGCCCTACTTGTCCGCGAATACCAAAGTCGCCGTACAAGCTGCTGCAGGCGCCGTTGATGTGGGAAGGGGTAAGTTTGGGCAACGGCTCCGGCAATGGGATGAGAATCTGCGTCCGGAACCTTGGTTTGATGCCGTTACGCTGCATCTCTATCCACGCTTGCGCGAGGTGATGGGAGACCCCGAGGCAGGGATAACACCGCCAACGCCACAGAATGCAGTGGCACGCCTAAATGCTATGATGGCCAGGGTGGATGAAGGAGTTGAGCGAATCCTTCAGGATATAGAGCACCGCCTGCCCGGTAAAGAAATCTGGATTACAGAATGGAATACGTGCGGAGCCAATACGGTCACCGAGCGTAGTAATGCTGTTGAGCCAATGTCTCCTCCGATGGAGATGCTGACCACGACGCGCATGGCGTTGGTCCAACTGCGTCATCCTTCGGTAACTGCCTCGCTCTTTTTCATGTATAGTTTTAGACCACGAGACCCCCACGCGATGTTTGTTCCGGATGGCCGGGGAAGCTACGCCCCAGTTCCCACGGCTGTCGCGCTGCACTGGTTGAGTGAGGCCGCTAATAGCGGCGGTTCTTTCCAACGCATAGTACAAGAAGGCGAACATTCGGTTCCCGGTGGTGGAGCGAAGAATGAATCATATCTGCCAGTCGAGGGAGGACTTTTTGAGTCTCCGAAACATACGACGCTCCTGGTTGAGAATGTTTCTTCTGCCAGTCCTTCGTTTGACCCTTCAACGTTGGTCAAAGGACGGCATCCAAACCGGGTCGAAACCCTCGCCATGTCAGACCTTCTCAATCTCGATAGAACAGCCGCAAAAATAGAGACGCAAGATCCTGCGGGGCCAATCGTCATACCGCCATTCTCCTTGACCCGGATTGTCTGGAATAAGCACTAAGTGGAAACGCATAAACATTTCAGACGGCCTTTCTGTTTACGTCGTCATGGTCAGAGATGAAGCCGTACTATAAAAAAACTCATTCTATGCTAAATTTTTGGGAAAGTTGAGCTTATAAGCAGCTTATTTGTTTAGTCGACTTCCCTTTGGTTCTGCGTTATAATTCCTATGTCAGGAACGTCTTGGTGGGCAGATGAAGCACTAAAATTCGTGAACAATACTTTGGATTATTGTTACTTAAGGCAGGTTTTGATATTATCGTTGAATTGAAATGCTTGGTTGTGTAGCGGAGCGTTTAGTATGGGAAATCCTGTCTTTTTAAAAGAGGATTGGAAATGAAACGGTTACTAATAATTTCCGCAATATCGTTGTTAACAATCGTAACAACTTCTTTGGCCGATGTGTTGCTTTCGGACGACTTCAATGACAATTCGAGGAATACGTCTATGTGGAACCTTCTTCAGAAGAGTCCCAATGTCTGGCTGGACGAAACCAACCAAAGACTGGAGGTGCGTTCCATAGCAGATGTGAATGGTGCGTCAGTTGTTTATTACGCTAATGGCTGGGGTTTTCTGACGGCGAGCAATTTTTCATTTAAAGCAGATTTCCACGACAGTTCAATTACGGTTCCGGGGAATTATGCATTTGGCACTATGATTGGTATCGGCAAATTTGGAGGTGGCATTGTAACGACAGCGAATGACAATGCCGCAATAGAGGTACAGCGTTATGTTGATCAAAATGGAAACGGGTCGGTTTTTGACTATGAAAAAACCACTGATGGCAATCATGTCCAAAAAGATGTTAAGACAAGGAATCAGGATAGTGGCATTTTGTATATTTCCTACGATGCAAACAAAGATGAGCTATATCTGAGCGACACCGGCTACTGGGCAGCTAATGCCTGGGATACTATTCCGGGCTTGCTGAAAGGCGAATGGAATAGCAATGTCGTCGTACCATTTCTGAGCGGCTATGTGCGGAACATAGCTCTGAATTCGGGCGATGCTTACCTTGATAATTTCGTAGTCGATAGTGGTACGATAGTATATTACGAAAAGCAAAAAAGTTTAGAAGGTGCGACCAAAGAGGAAAAGCAACTTAAAAAATGGAATCGGCGTAATGAGTCGGTTATGGGTGGGAGATATTAAATTGGCGGCAGGATTTTTGGATGCTCAAGTTTAGGCGGGCCCGTACTATAAAAAAATCGTTCGATGCTAAGTATTGAGGGCACCTTACCTTACAAACAGCGTACTTTGTTGAAATTGGTCGCCTTTCTTTTGATTCCGCGCTATAATTCCTATGTTTGGAGTGTCTTGGCGGGCTTTTGAAGTCATACAAAAGGGCGGCCTGACAGTGGGGCGAATGTTTTTACCGTACGGCCAGTATTTTGGATTTTGGCAGGTGAAGCAATAAAATGCGTGAACAATGCTTTGGCGTTATTGTATAATTCAAGGCAGGTTTTGATATTATCATTGAATTGAAAGGCTTGGTTGCGTAGCCAAGCGTTTAATCCACCAGAGGCGGATTAATATGGGAAATACCAAATTAAATGAGAAGAGAACCATGAAACAGTACGGTTATTTGTTGATGGTAGCGGTCGTGGGAATATCGACAGCGGGTTGCACGTCTCCGTCGGGTCGGCCGGACTACACGGCCTCCGGAGCTTTGGCCGGCGGGGCAACGGGCGCGATTATCGGCAGCACGGCTCGGCAGCCGGGTCCCGCCCCACTGGTCGGCGCAGCTATGGGCGCAGTGGTCGGCGGCCTCATCGGGCACGGCATGGACCAGGACCAGGAGGCACAGTTGAGGGCGCAAGCCCCGCAGACACTGCAACGGCTTGAACAGAGTCAGCCGTTGACGGTGATGGACGTCAAATCGCTGGTGAAGGCCGGGATCAGCGACGATCTCGTCATCAGCCAGATTCGCAACTCTCGCACGGTCTATCACCTCAACACAGCGGACATTGTTGATCTCAAGAACTCGGGTGTCAGTGAAAAGATCATTGACTTCATGATCAACACGCCGACTCAGATTCAGTCCGCCCAAGTGGCGGGAGTGGTAGGGACTGCGTCACCGCCGCCGTTAGTCGAGCAGGTCGTCGTGGCTCCGGGTCCGGACTACATCTGGGTGGGAGGCGCGTGGGTATGGTTCGGGGACCGTTGGGTTTGGCACCACGGCTATTGGCACAGACCGCTGCATCCGTACGAGTACGGGCACCACGGGCGATAACCCGGCTCAACAGGGTTCTGGAAACCACACGACTTTGTTGATAAGGCTACGATTCTCTCTGTGACATAGCCTTCTGATACGGCTTACGCAGCCGCGCACCATTTCTTCCAGAAGGCATTTTTCATGTGAAGCGGCCACGAGCGTGTCTCCGCTATTGAGGTAAAGAGATTGAAGCCGGTCGGTATGGCCGGCTTTTTTCCTGCGCATTTCATACAAAATTACAATTGGGTATGCCGGTTGATTCTTGCTCATTTATCAATTAGAATGCCGGCCTAAAGCCAAAGGCATCAGCGTGTTTACGAACTAAAAACGTACAGGATAGGTGGAAAGTACAGGTATAAAAATGGCGAAACACAAAGAAAATTGTCCGCATAAGGCGCAGTATTTGTCAGGCAAGCGTATTCTTCCGGAGCCGATTTCAAAATCGACGGATATAGCGAAACTGATAGACAATATGGATGCTTACAATGGCGGAAGATTAAGGGCCGCCTGCCAGTTGTTGAAAGATAGATACTCTCAGGAGGATGTTACCATAGGTATGAGCCTGGCGGGGGCATTAACACCTGCGGGGCTTGGACCGTCGGCAATAATTCCCCTGATGAATCACGGCTTTGTTGACTGGCTGACGGCGACGGGCGCGAATATGTATCACGATATACATTACGCGTTCAATCTGCCTATGTTCCGCGGCAGCCACGCAGTCGATGACGTTGATTTGAGAGACAAGGGCGTAACGCGGATTTACGACATCCTGTTTGATTATGAAGACGTTCTGATGGAAACCGACAGACGGCTCAGGGAGATACTGATAAGGCCTGAATTTCAGAAAGAAATGGGCACGCGGGAATTTTATCATTATCTCGGCAAAATTCTCAGCGACCTCGAAGAAAAGCACAAACTCGGCCAGGTAAGTATTCTCGCGGCGGCTTACAGAAACGGCATACCCGTCTTCACATCGTCTCCGGGCGATTCGACAATAGGTATGAATGTCGCCGGCCTCGAACTTCTGGCGGAGGCGTCGGGTTTGCAGGACGTGTTCAAGCTTAAAATAAATCCGAGCATCGACGTTAACGATTCGACGGCGATAATACTGAACGCCAAAAAATATGAAAACGGCAAGACGGGCGTTATCCTGATTGGCGGCGGGAGTCCCAAGAATTTTGTGCTCCAGACGGAGCCGCAGATTCAGGAAGTTCTGATGATTCCGGAAGCGGGCCAGGATTACGATATTAACGTAACGGATGCGAGACCTGATACCGGTGGGTTATCAGGGGCTCCGCCAAGCGAGGCGGCAAGCTGGGGTAAAATCGACCCGACAAAACTGGATGAGACCGTAACTGCCTATCTCGACGTTACGGTTGCATTGCCGATTATGGTTGCGTACACCATTGCGACCACCAGGCCCAAGAAACAGAAAAGATTATATTATCGCGGCGAAGAACTGCATAAGAAGCTGATAAAGTCCTATCTTGAGAACAATAAGGAAGTCGAAAAACTCAGGAAGCTAATCAAGAAGTTAATGGCCTGACAAAAACGGGATTGATATGAAAAAAGAGCTTTTAAAATTAGCCCAAAAGCACGGGACTCCTTTATTTATAGTTGACCACGACGTGATAAGGAAGAATTACCGTACCTTCAAGAAGAATCTGCCGAGGGTGCAGGCCTATTATGCGGTCAAAGCCAATTCGGAACAGGAGATAATCAAGACACTGTTCGATGAAGGCGTCAGCTTCGATGTCGCTTCCTACAATGAGTTTATGCAGATTTACAAATACATCAGGCATTTCGAGGAGAAGGACAAAGATTTTTACATCTGGGACAAGATAATTTTCTCCAACACAATAAAAGACAGGCAAACCTTGAGGGACATAAAGCGATACCGGCCTCTCGTTACCTATGACAGCGTAGATGAGCTTAAGAAGATACGAGAAAATTGCGAAACAGCCGGCCTGGTTTTGCGATTGAAGGTCCCCGATACCGGCTCGCAGGTGGAAATGAGCTCGAAATTCGGCGCCGAGCCGGGAGACGCGTATAACCTCATAAAACAGGCGTTTGATTTGGGTCTGGTGGTTGAGGGATTGAGTTTTCATGTCGGCAGCCAGTGCACTAATTTCGATAATTACACGGCCGCGCTGACAATAACATCTGGTATTTTCAATGATGCGAGAGAAAAGGGTTACAATCTTAAAATAGTCGACATCGGCGGGGGATTTCCAGTGCCTTATGATTCGCATGTTCCCAAGTTTGAAAAGCTTGCGGCGGTAATAAATTCTGAATGCGAACGCCTGTTCCCCCACGACATCGAGATTATAGCCGAACCAGGAAGATTTATGGTGGCCACATCAGCTATGCTGGTCTCGGAAATAATCGGCAAAGCCAGAAGAGACGGCAAAATCTTCTACCACATAAACGACGGCGTATATCATACGTTCTCAGGTGTTGTTTACGACCACTGGATTCCCAATTTCCGCGCATTCAGGCAGGGCAGGAAAGAGGTCTGTGCCGTTGTTGGGCCGACCTGCGATAGTTTTGATAAAATTTCCGTATCGGAACAACTTCCGGGTAATCTGGAAATAGGCGATTATTTTTACACGGAGAATATAGGCGCATACAGCACCGCTTCCTCGACGAAATTCAACGGCTTTGACGGTGCCAAAATCCTGCATCTTAATAATTAGATTACCTCGTTCGTTCGCCCACCATTTATATTGCATTCCAAAGGTCAATCTTATAGGACTTTCGGTGCGAGTCGGGGCATATATGGCAATCTGCTGATACCCTTACGTCTTTGTCTTTAAGTCGCCTGGGAGTGGCGTCGATAAACACTGCTGATTGGGAGAAATTCTGTCAGTATGAAGGGCTATTATGGAAAATCAAGACCCGATAGTTTCGCTGATTACCAAAGAGAACATTCTCGATGAGGCCACTTTGCGGACGGCGATTGCGCAGCAGCGGCAAACCGGACAAAGTTTGATAAGTGTGCTGAAGAAGGGCAATCTTGTCGATGAGGAGCAACTCACAAGGGTTATCGCCATTGCCCACAACATCGAGTTTATAAATCTTTCACCGGATACGATAGACCCGATGGCGGCCCATTTGCTTTCGTATGAAATGGTAAGCCGTAACAATGTCATTCCAATCAAAAAGGAAGGCAAACGGCTGCTTGTAGCGATGAGTTCTCCGTTGAATCTCTCGGTTCGTGACCAGATAGAGATGAATACGGGCTATGAGGTATCGCCGGTTGCCGCCTCGCCGAACGCGATAAGGCAGGCGATTAACTATCATTTCAGCGTCCGCGATGTAACCAAGCAGACAATCGTCTCGATGCGGCTTAAACAGGAGCCGGGGCAGGGGCTTGAAGATGACAGGATGCTTGAAAGCAAGCTTACCGAGGTCGAGCGTGAGTCGGCGAAGGTTATTGATTCGCCGATTACGCGGCTGGTTGCGTCCATAATAAACGGCGCGATTGACGCTCGCGCCAGTGACATACATCTTGAGCCAAGAGAGTCGGATATGAGGGTGCGGTATCGCATCGACGGTATTTTGCACGATACGTTAAACGTGCCGGTTTCGGCCCAACTCGAGGTTATATCGCATATCAAGATTATGTCGGATATGGATATCTCCGAGAAAAGGATGCCGCAGGACGGGCATATGACAGTGCAGCACGACGGCAAGGATTATGACCTGCGTGTTTCGTCGCTGCCGGCGACCGGCGGGGAAAAGATAGTGATGAGAATTCTGGACAAGTACTCCCTGAAGTGGTCGCTTGATACGGTTGTGGCTTCGGCGGAGGATAACCAGAAATTCAAACGGCTTGCCGCCAATCCATACGGGATGATTCTGCTGACCGGTCCTACCGGCTGCGGCAAGACGACTACCTTGTATTCGCTGTTGCAGCTGCTCAATATTCCCGAAAGAAACATTGTAACGGTAGAAGACCCCGTTGAATATCGGCTCGAAGGTATAACACAGTTGCAGGTTAGGCCCGTCGCGGGGATGACGTTTGCGTCGGCGTTGCGCAGCATTGTCAGGCAGGACCCGGACGTGATTCTGATCGGCGAAATACGTGACCCCGAGACCGCTGAAATAGCAATCAGCGCTGCGTTAACGGGGCATCTGGTACTCAGCACGCTGCATACCAACGACGCGGCAGGGGCGGTTTCGCGTTTAATAAACCTCGGCGTGGCTCCTTTTCTTGTTGCCTCGGCCCTGCTGGGCGCAGTTGCGCAGCGTCTGGTAAGGATTACCTGTGAAAAATGCAAACAGCCATATACGCCATCCGCGGGGGAATTGGCTACTATTTTCGGCAAGTCCCTGCCCGGCAAGGATATACAGATTTACAAAAGCGCTGGCTGCAATAGCTGTAGAAACACCGGCTATCGCGGACGACGCGGCGTTTTTGAGATTTTTACCGTTAGTCCGCAGATTCGCAAGATGATAACCGACGGCTGCAGCGACGGACAATTCAAGCAGCAGGCGATACAAGAGGGGATGAGAACACTGACGAAAGCCGCGATTGATGAAGTGCTCAATGGCGGCACTACCATTGATGAGTTGATGCGAGTTGTGGATTTGAGGGTGGATTAATGGCTGTCTATACGTATGTAGCGAAGGACGAAAAAGGGGGTATGTTCACAGGAACTTACACGGATGTGGACAGCGCCTCCACGCTGCGCAGCGAACTTGACAAGATGGGGTATGTCCTTGTCAAGGCTAGGCGGGGAAAGCAGGACATTAAAAACCGTCGAGTGAGAGGCAAGGTAAAGCCGTCGGACGTCGCCACTTTCGCGTATAAGTTTGCGGGGATGTACACAGCGGGGCTTCCAATCCTCAGATGCCTTGAGACCCTGGAGCAGCAGGCGGATAACCCGGCCTTCAAGAATATACTGACGGACGTTAGAGAGGATGTGGGGACCGGCTCGAGTTTGAAGGCCGCATTCGCCAAACACAAAGGGGTGTTTTCGGATTTCTTCCTTGGAATGGTGGAAGCGGGCGAAGTAGGCGGCAAGCTGGGAGAGACCCTCGAAATGAGCGCAACTTATCTCGAAAAACAGGTCACGCTGAGGCAGAAAATCAAGGCCGCGTTCGCGTATCCGGTAATGGTTACGGTTATGTGTCTGGTGGTGGTAACTTTTCTTCTTGCTTTCGTTATACCGGTTTTCTCGAAGCTGTATTCCCAGGTTCACGCGCCGATGCCCGGCCCTACGCTTATTCTTGTGGCGGCGAGTGCGTTTGTGCGACACTGGTGGTGGGCGATGATTATTGTCGTGGGAGTGGCGATACTGGCAGTTCGAAGATTGTTGCGCAATGCGTTATTCAGGGCGAGGTGGGACAATTTCAAACTGAATATGCCGGTGTTTGGCAAGCTTAACAGGATGCTGGTTGCGTCGCACTTCATGCGGACATTCGCGATGCTTTCCTCGGTTGGCGTATCAGTGATTAAGTCGCTGGATATGGCCAGTTTGGTTGCTCACAATCACAGAGTATCTGAGATTACGGCGGAAATGCAGAAGGCGATACAAGCGGGCACTCCAATGTCTGTATCATTAAAAAGTTATGATATTTTTCCGCCCGTAATAATACAAATGGCGTCGTCAGGGGAAGAAGTTGGAATGCTGCCCGAGATGCTTGGCAAAGGTGTCGAACTTCTCGACAAGGATATTGAGCGGGTAGTAAACGCCTTACTTGTGAAGCTTGAGCCGACTTTGACGCTTACTATGGGCGTCATTGTCGCGTTTATTCTTATGGGTGCGTATCTGCCGATGTTCGATTATATGGGGCATTTGAAGTAAGACGCGGTTGCAAGTTGCCGGACGAAATATCCGCAATCAAGTCCCATAATCAAATGGCGGGGGAGTAATTTTGGTTGTTGTGAATGTGTTTATTTGTTGAAAGTTTCGGTTAAGTCCTAAGCATTTTGTGTCGAACACGAGTATGTTGAGCCGAGTTTGTATGCTCCTAATTTGCGAGATTAAATTTATTTAAGGAGAGAAACAGATGCGTAACAGAAAAGGTTTAACGTTAATCGAATTGTTGATTGTGGTCATTATTCTCGGCGCCTTGGCGGCGATAGCGATTCCGAGAATAACCACCAGCGCCACCACGGCCAAGGCCAACGCGTGCACAACCAATGTGGATACGATGAATACGTCTATCGAGATGTATAAGATGGATAAGGGTGCGTATCCGGCATCGCTGACCACGCTAACGTCCGACGCGAATTACTTCCCGGACGGTCCGCCGGCGTGTCCATTTGGCACACCGTATGTTTTAAACGCGACCACCAATCGTGTTACACCTCATAGCCATTAATCAGTGACTGTGAGCCAGGTCACGTTAAACCTGGGTGGCGATATCGATACAAATCGTGGGATGGCTGCTTGGCGATTCGCAGCCATCCCGTTTGTTTGATTGTATGGGCAGGCCCTTACTATGACCGGAAAAAGGACAGCATATAGCTTGGCAGAGATGATTGTTGTAGTCCTGATTTTGGGGGCCTTGGCGTTTATCGCGATACCACGGCTTAATTTCGCCGCCCTTCATCATAAACAGGCAAATACAATTGCCAAACAAATTGTTACCGACCTTCGCCGGACTCGCACGCTGGCCATTTCTTACGCCGCGAACAATACCAAGGGATATAATCTGCAAATGGTCGGCTCTTCGCCTTACACCAGTTATCAGATAGTGGATGCCAATTCCGGGGCGACTGTGGATACTCTTACCATTAATTCGCCTATAAGCTGCACGGGCGGCTCCATTTTTAAATTCGGGCCTTTGGGAAACCTGCTTTCCGGCAGCAGCACAACTGCTATTACGGTTTCCTCTGAAAGCAAAACTTATACAATCACTGTCATATCCGCTACGGGTATTGTGGAATGCACGGGAGGTTGAGCAACAATGCGCCTGAAATACCTGAAAGCAAATAGACGACACAAAGGGCTTAGCATTATCGAAGTTGCGATGGCCTCGGTTTTGCTGATAGTCGCGATGGTCCCCATTCTCAGGTCGCTGACAAAGGCCAATATGTTGTCATCTGAGGTTGAAAGAAAAACACAGGCCCTTGTCCTTGCCCAGGGCAAGCTCGATGCAATAAGGGCTATTTCTGTTTACAATTTTGGCTCAACAGGTTCTTTTACGGCCAGTAATGTTGTTCTCAGCGGTTCGTATCTTTGCAATATCACCGATACTACGGCCGGCACGGATTTGAAGCAGATAACCGTCTCTGTCGGCTACGATGACAGCGGTAATGGCACACTGGCTTCCAATGAGGTCGACGTTACTCTGACCACCTATATCGCCAACCGATGGTAAGCTTATAGGACTTTTTCTCGAAACCTCTAAATTATATCTCCTTCCCCGTCTGACTGTCTCATAAAAACGTTGTTTTATAAGCGACAGGGAGGGATTCTATATGCTTTCTCGTTTTTTTACTTTGGGTTTATCATCCCGCTTTGCCGCAAACGCTGCCCCCTTTTTATGCCGAAAAATACCAATAGTAAGCTGGTCCTTATGCGATAAAAAAGATGATTAAAAAAAACGGCAAAATACGATTTTACAGAGCTATGACTTTGCTCGAGCTGGTGTTGGCGATGGTTATGATAACCATTATCTTCGCCGCTGTTTTTCCGCAGTTTGCGGTCATAAGCAAGAATTGGGACATCAAGCAGGGTTCCGCCGAAGCGATCCAAAACGGCAGGGTGCTTATGGACCACATCAGCCGGAATCTTTCAAAGGCAAAGAGAATAACCGTTGTAAGCGATTCGTCGGTAACAAATGGGTATATCCAGTTCGTTGATAACAACGATGTGAACGACAGATACGATATCGCTTCCTCTGACAGCTATGTTGAGTATGGCCCCGTCGGCACTCTTTCGGATTTGGCCGGCCCTGTAAGCTCATTCCAGTTTACCTGTTACGATGTCTGCGATAATCTTTTATCGCCTGTTACCGACGCCAATGCCGTCCGCCTTATAAAGATTAATGCCACCTTTACCAATTCGGCTTCCCTCGGTGAGCCTCAACCTAAAACCCTCACCACATGGGCTTATCTGTGGACGAACGGCAAGAATCAGGGATGTTGGCAGGACCAGGATATCGGGTCTGTTGCTGCCGCCGGCAGCGCAACTTCTGCGAATTCCAACTGGACCATCGTGGGTTCGGGCGCTGATATTTGGGATACCTCTGATGGATTTCACTATGTCTATCAGTCGCTTAGCGGCAACGGACAAATTGTCGCCCGAGTTACCAGTATCACAAATACAAATGCCTGGGCAAAGGCGGGCGTGATGATTCGCGAAACACTGACTGGCGGCTCAGAACACGCTATGATGATTATTACGCCCGGCCAGGGCACGGATTTTCAATACCGAGCCAGCACTAACGGCAGCAGCACCAGTGCAACCACAAACGGAACCGGTAGCAGTATCGCGGTTCCCTACTGGGTCAAGTTAACCCGAGTAGGAAATACTTTCACCGGCTACCACTCCCCGGACGGCTCAACCTGGACACAGATTGGCAGTGCTTCAATCACTATGGCGACCAGCGCCTATATCGGTCTGGCGGTCACCAGCCACAACGATGGCACCCTTTGCACCGCCAATTTCGATAATATCAGCTTTATAACGTATGATGGGTTTAGTGCGGCTAAATGCCCATCTGATAGTAATACGTCTGTTACTATTTCAACGCCTGCTACGGATGTGGGCGACCTGCTCATCGCGGCAGTTGCTACCAATGGCAGCACAACGATTTCACCACCTTCCGGATGGACGCTGATTAACCAGGGGAGCGATTCCAGCGGTCAGGTAACTCTGGGTGCCTGGTGGAGATTTGCGGTTGCCTCAGAGCCGGCAAGTCATCAATTCATCTGGCCAGTAGGTCAGAAGGCGTACGGCTGGATGATGCGGTTTAAGGGCCAAAACGTTACCAGTCCGATTAATACTTTCGCGTCTGCCAGCAGTTCCGGCACTGCCACGCCAACCAGTCCTGCGGTTACGACAACAACCAATTGCTGCCAGATTCTTCGTCTGGGGGCGTTTGACAATTCCGATATTACCGTTGGCAACACCGGCTTAAGCGGTAATACAACTATTACAATGGATGCGAGTGGTGGCAGTGTCACTATTCCAACCTATCAAGCAGCCGGAACTGCTATGTCTGGCACAGCGGCGATTACCGTCGCCTGGCCGGCGCATCAGGCGGGCGATATTGCGCTTCTTTTTGTTGAGTCATGCGGGGGTGAGGCGGTAACGCTTTCGACACCGGCAGGTTTCGTGAATGTGCTCAACAGCCCGCAGTCAACTGGAACGACAACAAACGGAACGCGTCTCACTGTGTTCTGGTGCCGGGCGACGTCGTCATCAATGAGTTCGCCGACCGTGGCTGACCCGGGAAACCACGTTTACGGAATTATACTCACCTTTCGCAACGTTGTCGCAACTGGCAACCCGTGGGACATAACGGCAGGTGGAACGAAAGCAACGGCCTCAACCACTACGACATTCGGAACGGTCACCACAAACGTCAATAACGACCTGATTGTGCTTGCGGCATCAAGAGATAACGACTCAGCCGCAGCGGCGTGGTCAGCTTGGACGAACGCAAATCTCTCAGGCCTCACAGAGCGATCGGATGGAGGAACCACATCAGGAAACGGTGGAGGCGTGGGAGTGGCAACAGGCCTCAAGGCAACTGCTGGAAGTGTCGGTTCGTCTACAGCGACGGTAACATCAAGCGTTGACGGACATATGACCATCGCGCTCGCGCCAATCGGTGACGGCACGGTTTCTGGTGGCGCGGGATACGTCAGGCAGGCATCCGCGGGCAGCAGCGGAACTTCGACCTTCTCACTTACCGCGCCGGATCCGGCGAGGATGCTTACCATAGCGATAGCGCCGAGCGACCCTAACAATAACGCCTGTTGCCAGAGCAGTATATTACCTTGAGCCATAATATGAAAATGAGGATGAAAAATAACGGTGTCGTGTTTTTGATGGTCGTTTTTGCGATTGCGCTTATAGCGACAATCACAATGGGCATTCTGGTAATGACAACGGAAGAATTGCAGCTTATGCAAAATCAGTTATACGCAGCACAGGCAATGTGCACCACTGAGGCGGGGCTTAACGCCGCGTTTGCGCAGATAAGGTCAAACTCGAGCTGGACAACCGGCTTTACCAATACGTCATTCAATAACGGCACCTATACCGTCACAGTAACGGGGACTTTGCCGAATCTCACAATTACCTCCACCGGCACCTCGCCGCAGGGGTATATAGCCACAATGGCGGCTAACGTAACAATTGGCACGGTTTCGCCATACAAAATCAGAATCAATCAGTTAGGGGTCAACAACCAATGAGATTTGTCGAAAAGACAGTGGCAGGGATAGATATCTCGCAGGAACGCATCAGTATCGTTTTGCTCAAAAACGGCAAAAACGGTCCGAAGCTAATCAAGTCGGTTGTTGCGCCTGTGCCGGAGGGAGCGGTCGAAGACGGCAACATCGCAGATGCCGTGTTGCTTACCAAGGCGATAAGAGAAATGAAAGTTCGCAACAGGATATGGACAGACCGGGCAGCCGTTTCGCTATTCGCCAGGCCGACCGTTATGCAGATGATAGATATGCCAAAGCAGATGCCGCCTAACCTGACTCAGTTTGTCCGCGGCGAGATGAAGCACTGTGCCGCTTTGCCGAGCGGGGATATCGTGCTTGATTATTGCGCACTTGGTTCAAACAGGCGTTCGGCGGATAAAAAGGTTTTGGCGGTTGCCGCTGAAACGAAAAAAGTTACCGAGCTTGTCCATGTTTTAGGTCGTGCCGGATTTTCTGCAGAAGTGGTTGAGCCGGCAATGTTGTCGTATTTGAGGGCTATCGGCGCAAAAAAAATTATGGGCAAATCCGGCTGTAACGTTCTTGTTGCCATATTGCGTGAAAGCTCTCTGATTTTGTGCGTGTTGAGGAATGGGGTTATTGACTTCGTTCGCATAAAAGAGGCAGCTCGAAATGCGACAGCGGCGGGCGATTTGTGCGACTGGATGGCCGACGAACTGACTGAGATTCAAAAGTTTTACAGCGTCGAGGCCGTGGATAATCCGGGCAAATGGGAGGTTACTGTTTTTGCCGATACGGGGCAGTTGCCGCAGGATGCCCAGGAACGTCTGAAATCGAAAATACAGGCCGGCTCTTTGCAGGTCAGGACTAAAAATGACGCGTATTTGGATACCCCCGTTAACATCCCGGCGGCAGGGAAGAACAGTGAGCAGTCCTCACCGGTGGCTGTGGGGCTTGCGATGAATCTTCTGGTGGCGCAGCGAGATGATGTAAGATTGAACCTGATGCCGCCTCAGATAGTCCAGTTAAAAGAGGCCAAAAAGGACGTACTGGTTGCCGCCGCCGTGGTTGCGGTGCTGCTGTTGCTTATGGTGCTGGCTGTCGCGGCGCCTGCATATATGATTAAAAGGATATCCGGCGATGCCGCCGGAAAAGTGGCGCGCGTATCGGTGCGTAACATGGACAGAATACTTGATAAGAATCGGTATCTCGACGCCAAGGTGCAAGCATTATCGAATCGTCTCGACAGCATCGCAAAAATATCGGCCTCACATAGCGACGTAAACTGGGTGCAGTTGTTCACAAACATACGCGATGCCACACCCGACTCGGTTCGAATCGTCAGTTTGTTCTGTCCCGACGGCCAGAGAGTACAAATTGGAGGATTGGCGTTGTCCAACGACGCCGTCAATTCGTTTGTCAGTTTGCTTGAGAAATCGCCCGGTATCTCGACGGTAACGCTGCTTGAGTCAAGTAAGCAGGATGGGCAAAAGGGATTTATAAATTACCAGATTAGTTGCAGGCTGGGCGTTAAGAAAGGCAAGACAGATGATGTCGGTTGAAAAAATTACCAGTATTGAGCGTTCACACAGGCGTGTTTTGCTGATAGCGCTGGCGGCGATTTTAGTTTTTGCGCTGTACCGGTGGATACTGGCGCCGCACACCAACCAGCTTCTGGCCTCGCAGAGATACAATTCCTCGCTTGATTCGGCTATACGCAAGGCCGATTTTATGCGCACGGCTATGGAAAATAAGAAGACCAAAATCGAGGAACTTACTAAGGAATCCGACCGGCTGCGTAACCAGTTATTTACGCCGCAGGAGGTGCGTCAGTTTTTCGCGTCTTTACCGGCTGCCGTTCGCCAGACCGGCTGTATTATTCAATCGGTCAGTGCTGTTCCGGACACGCAGCGGAATCCGCAGGGCGATGGTTTGAGCATAGTCGCTAAAAAGGCGACGGTTATTGTTACCGGCGGATATAACAACCTAATCAAATTCCTTGAGGGCTTGCAGACCTCCGAGCACAAGGTATGGATAGAGTCCGTGAGAATAGATGCCGGCGGCGCCGGAAAACTGAAATGTCAGGTGCTCCTGACGCTTTATTGCATCGAACGTGTGGAGACGGATTGATATGAGTAAGATGATAAAAAAAATGATGATTTGCACCTTTATTATTCTGGCAACGAGCGTTGGTCATAGCGCGGATTCGACCCCTTCGACCGGTTCGACAAGCTCACCACAGGCAAGCTCAGGACAGACAAGCTCACCGCGTGGCGAACAGGCGGGGGGCAAAACGGCGGATACGGGTCGGGGCGACCCATTTGGAGGTAGTTTCGGCGATACTGCTTCTGAATCACAGTCGAATGTCATTACGGGCATGGATTCGATGGATGCCAAACCGCCTTTGGTCGTTCGCACGGTTAGTTTGAAGTTCCTTAACGCGGCTAATCTGAAAACCGCGATAGACAAAATGTCTTCGGCTAACGGCAGTATCAGCGTCAATGACAGCACCAACTCGCTGATTGTTTGTGATACAGAAGAGAATACGAAGAAAATCCTTGTCGAGATACACAAGGCGGACCTGACGCCAAAGCAGATAATGATTGAGGTTGTCATTATCGATGTTCAGCTTAAAAACGATACCGAAATCGGCGTTGACTGGGATATTTTGAGCACCGATAACAAGGCCTTAAATTATCGCCAGAATATGGTTTATCCGAACCGTTTTGGTATTGTGCCGCCGACGACCGACAATATCAATTCCGCTACCGCCTATCAGGGTATCGGGCTGGGCAGCGAGGTGGCGATTGTCACCAAAGACATTCGCAACGTTCTTCATTTGCTGCAGGAAAAGACAGATGTGGATATCCTCGCCAGTCCTCGCGTGATGGTCGTCAGCGGCCAAAAAGCCAGCATCAAGACCGTTGAGGAAATACCTTATCAGGAAATTACACAATCAAGCTCCGGCGGTGGTGGTACCAACGCTATAACCTCGACACAGTTTAAGGATGTCGGTGTAACAATGGATGTCAAGGCGACTGTAACTGATGAAGGGAAAATTTTGTTGATAGTCAGCCCGAGTCAAAGTGTGGCTACCGGCACGTCAATCGGCGGGGTTCCGGTTATCGATAAACGCGAGGCCACCACCACACTGCTTATGGATGACGGCCAGGTGGTCGTGATGGGCGGACTAAGAAGGCAGGATACGCAAATTACAAAGGATCAGGTGCCCTTGCTGGGCGATTTGCCTCTGATTGGTTTTATCTTTTCAAATAATCACAAAGTGGTTGAAAACTCGGAATTAATTGTGCTTTTGTCGCCGCATATTAGTAAAGACGAATCAGTGCCGGCGGAGGCAATGGCAAGATTTAACGACATAAAAAGCAGGCCTGTATTATCGTTGCCTGCTGAGCCGAATTCGCGATAGCCGGGTAATGTGTTGAGATTGGCGTCGCAACTTTTTGCTAATCCGACAAACGTTTTGGGTCGATAAAACAGAGGAAACGAGTTAATTAAACGATTGGGGCCGGGAATCCGCCAGAGGCGGATAAAAAGGAGAAATTGGAATGTTCGGATTATTTAAGTCGGGGAAAAAATCGGGCAAACCGAAGATACTTATCGTGGATGACGAGCCGGATTACGTCACAACAATCCAGCAACACCTTGAATGGAGCAACTATCAGACGGTAGTGGCTGTCAACGGCCAGGAAGGGCTGGAAAAGGCGGCAAGCGAGCAACCGGACCTTATCCTTCTTGATACGAATATGCCCATTATGAACGGCCATGATACGCTTGAACATATGAGCAAAGACCCGCAGTTGAAAAACATACCGGTTATTATGGTAACCGCCGCCTGCGAGATGGACGATATTGCCACCGCTTCGTCTTTTGGCGTTGTTGATTACATTGCCAAGCCATTTGATTTTGCCGAACTGAAAGAGAAGATTGCCAACGCACTTGCGGGCAAAAAAACGCTTAGCGGCGTATAAGTCGGTAAGAAGGAAGAAGCCGCACCCCGTCGTCGTGGTTTTATTTTTCCCGTCGAAGTTGCCGTCCTGGCTTTTCCCGGATTATTTCAACTGTTGCTGCGATTGTAGAACGGGTTCTGGCTCGTGGGCAGTCGTGGTTGATTTGATTGGCAGCAGGAAATGTATAGTTGTTCCCTTGCCAAATTCGGATTCCACCCATATTTTCCCGCCGTGCTTTTCGACGATATCTTTTGATATGGCCAAGCCCAGACCCGTTCCGCCGGTCTTTCGGTTGCCGCTGCCAAGCTGTTGAAATTGCTGGAACAGCTTGGGGAGGTCTTCCTGTTTCATTCCGCAGCCGGTGTCGATGACTGAAACGCGAATAGAGTTTTCAATCCTGCGGCTTGCGATGGTAATACTGCCTTTATCGGTAAATTTCATTGCGTTGCTTACCAGGTTTGTGAGCACCTGAATCATCTTGTCGCTGTCAAAGGTTGCCTTGGGCAGGGTATTGTCTATTGCCAGTTGTAACTCCACGCCTTTTTTCTTTACTGCGACTGCCATTGTGCTGTAAACGGTTTCGATGACGTTGTTAATGTTGTTGTCCTGCATATTGAATTTGGCCCTGCCGGACTGGAGTTTCTGGAAGTCCAGAACGTCGTTGATGAGCCGGGCGAGGCGGTCTATATTGCGCTGGGCAATCTCCAGTATCTCTTTTTGTTTGCTCTTAACCCGTCCCGCCGCGCCATCCATAATCAGAGCGATATCTTCCTTTATTATGGTTAGCGGTGTTCGCAGTTCGTGGGAGACGGTGGAAATGAACTGTGATTTAAGGTCCATTGCTTCTTTGACTTTCTTGTCGGCTTCTTTGCGGTCGGTAATGTCACGAATAACGCCGATTGAACCAGTTATGCGGCCGTCGGGGTCTTTCAATACGCTCAGTGATACGTCAACTTCGATTACCTCTCCGTTCTTTTTGAGCATCTGCGTCTCAAGATGTTGCTGTATTCCTTTTTGCCTTATCTCATGCGTTCTGATTTTATCCCACGCATCCTCCGGATAAAGCGACCGAACGGGCTTGAGATGCAGGTCATCTTTGGTCATTCCGAGCAGTTGCTCTGTGAACTTGTTCCAGGAAATGAGCTGTTCATGGTCATCCGCCATCATAATCGCTACCGCGGAGTTCTCGAAAATGGTTCGATATCTCTCCTCGGCAATTTGCAGCGCACGTTCGGCCTGCCTGCGCTCTGTAACGTCCTCGTAGGTCCCCAGGACTCCGACGACGTTTCCTTCAGAGTCGTGTAGCGGGACTTTGTTTGCGTCAAGCCACGCCTGTTTGCCGTCGGCCTGAAGCTGAGGTTCTGAAATGTGATATTTGCCTGTGTTGTTCTCTATTACCTCTCTGTCGCATTTGGTGTAAAACTCCGTTTCCTCTTTTTTCCAGGGCATATCGGCATTGGTTTTGCCCACTACGTCCTGCGGCGAGGCCAGCCCCGCGTGTTTTGCGAATACAGCGTTGCATCCCAGATAAACCAGGTTGTGGTCTTTCCAGAAGATCGCCTGTGGAATACTGTTCATCACAAGCTGCAGCATCTGCTGTGATTCGTGCAGTTTTTCCGCAACTTTCTTTCGTTCGATGGCGTAAAGGGCGGTTCTCACCAGCGATGTTTCCATTGCCGGGCCTTTGACAAGATAATCGGAAGCGCCGCTCTTTATCGCCTCAAGTCCTGTCTCTTCGTTCTCCAAGCCCGTGAGCACAACGATAGGTACATTGGAATTGACTTTGCAGACGCTTTGGACCGTCTCGATGCCGTTGCTGTCCGGAAGCCCCAGGTCCAAAAGCAAGACGTCGTATTGTTTGGTTTTGAGCAGATTCAGACCATCGGCCAGGCAGGGGGCGGATTCGACGGTGAATTTGGCGGGCTTGGTGCATTTGCCCAAAGTACGCTTGACCAATCGGACATCGATTTCGTCATCGTCTATCTGTAAGACCTTTATCTCGCCGTTCATAGCTTGTCCTGAGCAAAGTCGAAGGGTTGTTTATCCATTTCTGCTCAACAGGATGTTTTTAAATTTTTTATGTTGATATTCCAGTTCCCCATTTATATAGGGGGCAAGTCCCATAACTAAGGCGTTTTGTTTATAGTCTATTCGTCTTGCCGATGAAATTATCGGCAAATTAAACGCGTGATTTCAGAAGAAAAAGTCGTTTGGGCGAATGAAAAAACACGCTATGGGCCTATAATAACCGGCTAATTTGTGGTTTGGGAGACAGGGGCTGTTATTTGGATTTGGCCTTTTTGCGTTGCGACATAAGGTCAGTGAATGTGCGGAAAAGGTATTGCGAGTCGTGTGGGCCGGGTGAGGCCTCGGGATGGTACTGCACGCAGAAGGCCGAAAGGTGTTTGCAACGGAACCCTTCGAGAGTTTTGTCATTGAGGTTGATATGTGTCAGCTCGACGCTCTTGTCTTTGAGTGAGTTTATGTCAACGCAGAAACCATGGTTCTGTGAAGTTATCTCAATCTGTTTGGTTTCGAGATTTTTTACCGGGTGGTTTGCGCCTCTGTGCCCGAATTTAAGTTTGTATGTTTTTCCGCCGAGCGCAAGGCCAAGAATCTGATGGCCTAAGCATATTCCGAAGATAGGAACTTTGCCTAAAAGTTGTCGTGTGCTTTCGACCGCGTATGTTACGGCTGCCGGGTCGCCTGGGCCATTGCTCAGGAATACGCCATCCGGCTTTCTTGCCAAAACGTTTTTTGCGGATGTAAACGCGGGCACTACCTGGACATCGCAGCCGTGGCTGATAAGCAGTCGAAGTATGTTCTGCTTTATGCCGAAGTCATACGCTACAACTTTGTATTTAGGTTTGGGTTTCCCGGCCGATGGTTTAAGAACGTCAACCACCGGCTTATCCCATTTGTATGGCTTCTTCGATGTTACATCTTTTACTATGTCCCTGCCTACAAGCCCGGGGTATTCGCCGAGGGTTTTCGCCAGCGACGAAATTTTCAGTTCCGTTGAGGAGATAATACCTCTCATTGCGCCTTGCGTGCGTATGTGCTTAACGAGTTTTCTGGTGTCTATACCCGCGAGTCCCACGACGTTATTGGCCTTGAGATACTCGCTTAATGACTGTTCGTTTCTCCAGTTGCTTGGGTATTCACAATTTTCTTTTACAATGAAGCCGGCCGCGTAAACCTTTTTGGACTCCACGTCCAGACCGTTGGTTCCATAGTTGCCGATAAGCGGATACGTCATCGTGATTATCTGCTCATAATATGACGGGTCGGTCGTGATTTCCTGGTAGCCGGTCATACTGGTATTGAAGACCACTTCCCCGCACTTCTGGCCTTTGGCTCCGAAGCTTGTCCCTTCAAACACCGTTCCATCTTCAAGTAATAAAATTGCCTTCATTTTACTTTTTTCTTTTTACTTTTTGCTTTTTTCTTTTGTCTTATGATGCAACTGAATACATTTCACGTCGATTCGCCCTTTTTTCATTGCCTCGATTGCATTAACGACTGCCATTGCGCCTCTGATTGTTGTCACGTATGGCACCTGTTTATCGAGCGCGGTTCTTCGTATCAAAAACGAATCGCTTACCGTCTGTTTGCCGATTGTCGTGTTGACGATGAGGTCAGCTTGGCGGTTTATGATTGAGTCGAGTATATTTGGTCTTCCCTCGCTTACCTTCAGCACAAACTCCGCCGGGACGTTGTTATTGATAAACGCGATGCACGTCCCTTTGGTTGCGGTGATTTTGAAGCCCATCTGCTGTAGTTTGCGGGCGGCTTCGACGGCTCTCGGTTTGTCGGCGTCTTTGACACTGAACAGCACCGTCCCGCTGGTCGGCAGGGCGTTTCCAGCGGCTATCTGGCTCTTTGCGTATGCGATGCCCGCCTCGTCTGCTATTCCCATTACCTCGCCCGTCGAAAGCATTTCAGGCCCTAGGATGGTGTCAACGCCGGGGAATTTCAGGAATGGGAATACCGCTTCTTTAACCGAAAAATGTTTCGGCCAGACCTCTTTGGTAAACCCAAGCTCATCAAGCGTCATTCCAGCCATAATCTTTGCCGCTAGTTTCGCCAGAGGCACGCCGATGGCCTTGCTGACGAACGGCACCGTCCGCGATGCGCGAGGGTTTACCTCAAGCACGTAAATCTCGTCGTCTTTTATAGCATACTGTATATTTATCAGGCCCAGGACCTTCAACTCCATCGCCAGTAGTTTGGTCTGGCGCATTACTTCGTTTATGGTTTCCTGGCTAAGAGACACCGGGGGCAGTGTGCAGGCGCTGTCGCCCGAATGTACCCCTGCTTCTTCGATGTGTTCCATTATTCCGCCGATGACCACACGTTTGCCGTCGCATATCGCATCGACGTCTAATTCGGTGGCGTCGTCGAGGAATTTATCTATTAAGACGGGATGCTCGCCTGAAACCTCGATGGCCCTTTCGACGCAACTTTTCAACGCCTGTTCGTCGTAAACAACTTCCATCGCCCGCCCGCCAAGCACAAACGAAGGCCGAATCAAAAGCGGATAGCCGAGCTTGTCTGCGATTTTTACCGTTTCTTCGTATGACATCGCGGTGCCCGACATCGGCTGACGAAGCTGAAGCTTTTCAACGACCTTGTTGAATCGTTTGCGGTCTTCCGCCTTATCGATGCTGTCCGGGCTTGTCCCGATGATTTTAACGCCCGCCTGCTCAAGCGGCACGGCCAGTTTCAACGGCGTTTGTCCGCCGAACTGAACGATAACGCCGTCCGGGTTTTCCTTTTCGACTATCGACATAATATCTTCGAACGTCAACGGCTCAAAATACAGCCGGTCCGAAGTGTCGTAGTCGGTGCTGACCGTTTCCGGGTTACAGTTGACCATTATCGACTCGACGCCGATTTCTTTCAGCGCGAATGCTGCGTGAACACAGCAATAATCGAACTCGATACCCTGCCCGATTCGGTTCGGCCCGCCGCCCAGTATGATAATTTTCCGCTTCTTGGTCGGGTTCGATTCGCATTCGCTTTCATAAGTCGAATACAGGTAGGGCGTCGTCGCCTCGAATTCCGCGCCGCAGGTATCGACCCGCTTATATACCGGGTTTACGCCGGCATCCTGCCTGAGTTTGCGGAATTCCTGCTCAGACATTTTCGTCAGATACGCCATATACTTGTCGGCGAAACCGTATTCCTTTGCCTGCCGCATCAGTGCAGGAGTCAGTTTGGCGGTGCCCGTTGATTTTATCTTCGCCTCAAGCTGCACAATATCTTTTATGTTGTTCAAAAACCACGGGTCAATTTTTGTGATTTTGAAGATTTCATCGATACCCACTTTTCTGCGAATCGCCTCGGCCACGTACCAGATTCTGTCCCAGTAGGGCACCCGCAGCTTGTCTTTCAATTGCGGAAGCGAAATAGTTTTGTCGATGAATTTGTTGTCCAGTGAATGACGGTCGATTTCCAGCGACCGGACCGCTTTGCCGAAGGCCTCTTTGAAGGTCCTGCCTATGGCCATCGCCTCGCCCACGGATTTCATCTGCACCGTCAGCGTCGGGTCGGTCCCGCGGAATTTCTCGAATGTGAATCGGGGCCACTTAACCACACAGTAATCAATCGTCGGCTCAAAGCACGCAGGCGTCTTTTTTGTAATGTCGTTTGGTATCTCATCCAGCGTATAGCCCACCGCCAATAACGAGGCAATCTTAGCTATCGGGAAGCCCGTCGCCTTCGAGGCCAGGGCTGAGCTTCGCGACACACGCGGGTTCATTTCAATCACGTAGAGTTTGCCGTTTTCGGGATTCACCGCGAACTGGATATTCGAGCCGCCCGTCTCGACGCCTATTGCGCGGATAATCTTAATCGAGGCGTCGCGCATTATCTGGTATTCCTTGTCGGTCAGCGTCTGCGCAGGCGCGACCGTGATGCTGTCGCCCGTATGAATGCCCATAGGGTCGAGATTCTCAATTGGGCAGACGATGACGACGTTATCCTTGCGGTCTCGCATCACCTCAAGCTCGAATTCCTTCCACCCGATTACGGATTCTTCGATGAGGATTTCGTGTCTTGGGCTGAAATTCAGTCCCCATTCGACGCACTTGCGGTATTCTTCCTTGTTGTAGGCGATATTGCCTCCCGTGCCGCCGAGGGTGAAGGATGGCCGGATAATCGCGGGTAGCCCGATATCATCGAGCAGCGCCTCCGCCTCCTGCCAGTTGTGGACGTAGCCGCTTTTTGGCACGTCAAGACCACAATCCTGAATTGTCTTTTTAAAGAGGTTTCTGTCTTCCGCCCGTTTAATACTTGCTAGGTCTGCGCCAAGCATCTTGACGTTATACTTTTTCAAGATACCACGTTCCGCCAGTGCGACCGCGGTGTTCAATCCGGTTTGACCGCCAAGTGTCGGCAGCAAACTGTCGGGTCTTTCAAGCTGGATGATTTTCTCAACGATTTCCGGCGTTATCGGCTCAATATATGTCCGGTCGGCAAAATCAGGGTCCGTCATTATCGTCGCGGGGTTGCTGTTTACCAGGACGACCTTGTAACCCTCACGCCGAAGCACCTTGCACGCCTGTGCGCCGGAGTAATCGAACTCACACGCCTGACCTATTACAATCGGCCCTGAGCCGATGATTAGTATTTTGTGTATGTCTTTACGTTTCGGCACCGCAGTTTCCTGTTAAGACGCTGATTTACACTGACTTTAATTAGACACTGATTTACACAGATTTGCACGGTTTTTTTAGACAGTGTTAATCAATGTTTATCCGCCCGCCCTGCGTAGCTCCCCGAGCGAAGCGGGGTGTCTAAAGATTTCCGTGTTAATCCGTGTTTCTAGTATTGGTGCAGCTTTTTACAGCAAAAATTGTTGCTTGTCAAGCAATTATCTCTAAGCGTTTGCCTGCCCGGCGTAGTTCCTTAACGAAGACGGGTCAATTCTTATTCTTAAAGACATAGCCACCCGCCAAAAGGCGAGGTCTCGCCAAAGGCGGACAGATTGACGCTGTTAAATACTTGGTGTGTCACTGGCCGGTCGAGGGTTCTTTGATATCCCCAAAAAATCGGAGATTTCTATTGACAATTTAGGGTATATAGATAAAGTAATAGAAGCAACAGGAGAGACACCCCCGTAAGAGTAGAAACATCAGGTCTTATTTGGAGAGGATGAAAAATGAAGACCGTAACAACATTTATCCTGTCCCTTACAGCCATACTAACCCTCGCGGCAGGTAGTGCTTTCGGCTCATATAGCGGCGGGACAGGCGAGCCGAACAACCCGTATCAAATCGCCACAAAAGCAGATTTACTGGCACTTGCTGCCAATACGGCGGATTACAACCAGTGCTTTATCCTGACGGCGGATATTGATATGCAAGGGCAGGTCTTTACGGCGGCAATTATCGCCTTGGATACCAGTTCGAGCAGCGGTTTTCAGGGGACGGCCTTTACGGGAACATTTGACGGCAGCGGCCATAAAATCACTGGTTTTACCATCAATGCAAACGGCGGATACGGCGTCGGTTTATTTGGGAAAATCAATTCTGGCGGTTCTGTCAAAAATCTTGGTCTTGAGAACTTTGTGGTGGTTAGCGGTTTTTGTTATGTCGGTGGTCTGGTGGGATGTAACAACGGCGGCAGTATCAGCAACTGCTATTCAACAGGTGCGGTCAGCGGTAACTACGAAGTCGGCGGTCTGGTGGGATGGAGCGACAGCAGTATCAGCAACTGTTATTCAACGGGTTCGGTCAGCGGTTCTGAGGATGTCGGCGGTCTGGTGGGATATAACTATGGCGGCAGTATCAGCAATTGCTATTCGACGGGTGCGGTTAGCGGTTCTTCTGGTTCTTATTATGTCGGCGGTTTGGTGGGATACAACGAAGCCAGCAACATCAGCAATTGCTATTCAACGGGTACGGTCAGCGGTTCTTCTTATGTCGGCGGGCTGGTGGGAGGCAACTATGCCGGCAGCAACATCAGCAATTGCTATTCGACGGGTGCGGTCAGCGGTTCTTCTTATGTCGGCGGTCTGGTGGGATGCAACATCAGCACCACCATCATCATCGGCGGCACCCTCATTAGCGACATCAGCAACATCAGTAATTGCTATTCGACAGGTACGGTCAGCGGTTCTTCTTATGTCGGCGGTCTGGTGGGAGACAGCCTCTGGGGCAGCACTGTTGTTAGCAGTTTCTGGGATATCAATACTTCCGGTCAGACGACCAGCGCAGGCGGAACCGGCATGACAACGGCTCAAATGAAAACAGAAAGCACGTTTACCAATGCGGGGTGGGATTTTACGACTATATGGCGGATGAGATGTGAAGGAATGAATTATCCTAAACTGAATTGGCAAGTGATTCCCACAGCAGATTGGGTCTGTCCGGACGGCGTGGATTTTGCCGATTTTGCATACTTTGCTGAGTGGTGGCAGACAACCGGGTGCGACTCATCCAATAACTTCTGCGGCGGCGCGGATATGGATACCTCCGGCACCGTCGATATCTTTGATTTAGTCGAATTTGCCGGATACTGGCTCTCCGGTTCTTGATTTGTATCTTTTGTGCCTCTTCGTGGCTATTAATTTCCTCGCAGCCAGCGATCGATTGCGATTGCTGCGGCTCTGCCGCTGTCGATTGCACGCACGACAAGTGAAGCGCCATTGATTGTATCCCCCGCGGCGAATATCCACGGCGGGCTTGTCTGGAAATTTTTTGCCGCCACGTTGCCTCGCGGGTCCAGTTCCAGTCCAAGTTCGGTAACTAACCCGTCATGGACTACGTGAACGAAGCCCATTGCCAGCAGCACAATGTCCGCGTCCAGAACAACCTCTGTGCCGGGAATCTCTTTTACCTTCCAGCTATTGTCCTGTTGTATCCATTCCACCTTGCAGCAGTAAATTTTGCTTACCCTGGTTTCCGTTCCCGTAAGCCGGGTGGTCATTACGCTCCAGAGCCGCTCACAGCCCTCCTGGTGAGAGGAGCTTGTCCGCATTATTCTCGGCCAGTTGGGCCAGGGGGTGTCATCCGGTCTGTCAATTGGCGGCTTGGGCAGAATCTCTAATTGAACTATCTGTTTTGCTCCCTGCCTGCGAGCCGTGCCCACGCAGTCGCTGCCGGTATCTCCGCCGCCTATTACCACGACCTTTTTGTCTTTTGCGTTAATTACCCTGCCTGCGGTGAGCTTGTCGAATCCGCTGTCGATTGTCTCTCCTGCGCAAATCCTGTTCTGCGACGTCAGGTAATCCATCGCGAAGACGACATTTTCATAACCTCTTCCCTGCACCGGCAAATCTCTCGGCTCGCCCGCGCCCATTGTCAGGCAAATACAGTCGAATTGTTTGTGCAGGTAGTGAGCCGATATGTCTTTTCCGACAGTTACGTCGGTCTGGAACCGCACGCCCTCAGCCGACAACTGGTTCAGCCGGCGGTCGATTATGGATTTGCCGAGCTTGAAATCGGGGATGCCGTATCGCAGCATTCCGCCGATTTTCTGGCCCTTTTCAAAGACCACCACGTCATGTCCCGCCCGCGCAAGCTGCTGCGCCGCCGCTAACCCGGCGGGGCCTGAGCCGATTATGCCGACCCTTTTGCCTGTCTTTTTTGCTGCCGGCATTGGCTTTATCCAACCCTCACGGAAGCCGCGCTCGACTATTTGAAACTCAATATGCCTGATGAACACCGGCTGGTCGCTTATCGCAAGCGTACAAGCCGTCTCGCAGGGAGCTGGGCATATCCGACCGGTTATTTCAGGGAAATTGTTTGTCGAATGAAGAAGCTCGCACGCCTGGCGCCAGTTTCCCTGGTAAACAAGCTCGTTGAAGTCCGGGATGTAATTCATCAGCGGACAGCCCACGCCGTGACAAAACGGTATGCCGCAGTCCATACACCGTGCTGCCTGCTGTTGAATCTGCTCAGGCGTCAGCGGCAGCTCAAGCTCTTTAAAATCGTGTATCCGCTCTTCGACCGGGCGATAACCCGTCGGTTGGCGTTTATATTTCATAAACCCTTTTATCTCACCCATAGAACACCTCCTCCGTGGCAGGCGTCGTGTCTGTGTCGCGTTGCTCCGCCGCTCGCATCTTCTCCAGCGCCTTGCGATAATCGAACGGGACAACCTTCACGAATTTGCCGACCATATCCTGCCAGTTGCTCAGGATTTGGTGCGCCCTGGCGCTGCCTGTCCAGTCGAAATGTTTCTGGACGAGGTCTTTGAGCGTTTGTATATCTTCCTTTTGCCAGACGTTTTCAAGCTCGACCATATCCAGGTTGCAAAGCGTATCGAAATTGCTCGTTTCGTCGAGGACATACGCGATGCCTCCGCTCATTCCCGCGGCGAAGTTGCAGCCCGTTCTGCCGAGCACAACAACTGTGCCGCCCGTCATATATTCGCAGCAGTGGTCGCCCACGCCTTCTACTACCGCCGTCGCACCGCTGTTGCGCACCCCGAATCGCTCGCCCGCCATACCGTTGATAAATATCTCGCCGCTGGTCGCCCCATATAGAATCGTGTTTCCCGCGATGATGTTTTCGTGAGCCGCAAACGGTGCGCCTGCGGGCGTGACGACGACGATTCTGCCGCCGCTAAGTCCTTTGCCGAGGTAATCGTTACTCTCGCCTGTGAGTTTAAAAGTAACCCCCGGCGACAGAAACGCACCAAAGCTTTGCCCCGCCGAACCATTAAAAAACACCGCAAGTGTATTATCGGGCAGCCCTTCGGGTCCGTTTTGGGACAGGATGCGGTTGCTTAATATCGCGCCCACCGTCCTGTTAAGATTGCGGATGTTCATTTCGATAACGGTGTGTTTTTTGTTTTCGATTGCTGGTTTGGCCTTTTCGATAATCTGCCAGTCAAGATGGTCTGCCAGCTTGCCCTGAGCTTTGTCGAAGGGCTTGTCCGGCTGGCTGACAATTTGCCGGGTCGCTCTGCCATCAGAGGTATCCGGTTTATGGAAAATTGCCAAAAAGTCCAGTCCTTTTGTCTTCCAGTGCTCGATTGCCTTGTGGGTTCCAAGCAGGTCCACGCGACCAATCATATCCTCGAATTTTTTGAAACCCAGTCGCGACATAATCTGCCGCACCTCCTCGGCCACAAAAAACATATATCTTTCAAGGTATTCCGGCTTGCCTGCGAAGCGTTTTCGTAATTCCAGGTCCTGGGTCGCTATCCCGAACGGACAGGCCCCCTCGTGGCATTTGCGAAGCAGCGTGCAGCCCAGCGTTACCAGCGCAGCCGTTCCGAATCCGAAACGTTCCGCGCCCAGTAATGCGCCAATGACAACGTCTCGCCCGGTTTTCATTTGCCCGTCCACCTGCACCCTGATTCGGTCCCGCAGCCGGTTCATAACGAGGACCTGCTGAGTTTCCGCCAGCCCAAGCTCCCACGGGATGCCTGCGTGTTTTATTGAAGAAAGCGGGCTTGCTCCTGTTCCTCCGTCGTGCCCGCTGATAAGCACCTCATCAGCGTTTGCCTTCGCGACGCCCGCGGCGATTGTCCCCACGCCAACTTCGGCGACTAATTTTACCGATACCCGCACGCCGGGGTTGCTGCATTTGAGGTCATAAATAAGCTGCGCCAAATCCTCAATCGAGTATATGTCGTGGTGGGGGGGCGGCGATATTAACGTAACTCCGACAGTAGAATACCGCAGCCGGGCGATTTCCTCGGTAACTTTATGCCCCGGCAATTGCCCGCCCTCGCCAGGTTTGGCCCCCTGGGCTATTTTTATCTGCAATTCTTTTGCGTGCGCCAGGTAATTTATCGTTACGCCGAATCTTCCGCTTGCCACCTGCTTTATAGCGCAGTTTTTCGAATCTCCGTTTGGCTCAGGCGTGTATCGCGCAGGGTCTTCGCCGCCTTCGCCCGTATTGCTCATCGCGCCGATGCGGTTCATCGCTATCGCCACACACTCGTGTGTTTCTTTACTTATAGAACCGTGGCTCATTGCGCCGGTGCAGAACCTCTTGACGATTTCGCCTGCCGGCTCCACCTCCTCGATGGGTACGGGCTGGCCCGGCTCAAACTCGAATAACCCTCTCAGCGTGCACAATTTCTCCGACTGTTCGTTTACGGCCTCGGCGAATTTTTCGTATGCCTTTAGGTCGTTTCTCCTTACAGCAAGCTGCAGGTTTGTTACTGTTGTCGGGTTCCATGTATGCCTTTCGCCGGTATGTCTTAGGCGGTATTCTCCGCCAAACTCAAGGACAGGCGCCCCGGCTGGCCGCGGTTCGAAAGCCGCATTGTGACGGAACATCACCTCCTGGGCAATCTCGTCCAGTCCTACACCAGCGATTCGGGAGCTTGTCCCTGTGAGATATTTATCTATTACGTCGCGGTTCAGCCCGATTGCCTCAAATAACTGCGCATTGTGATAGCTGCGAAGCGTCGATATTCCCATTTTGCTCATTACTTTGAGAATACCTTTTTTGACCGCGGCGATGTAATTGTCTGCTATCTGTGTCAGCTCCATTTTCGCGGGCAGATGTCCCTGCCGCTGCATCTCGAACAGCGTCTCAAACGCTAGGTAAGGATTGACCGCATTTGCACCGTAACCGCATAACAGGCAAAAATGCATTACCTCTCTCGGCTCGCCTGTCTCGATAATAAGCCCCGCTTTGCCTCGCAGACCCCGGCCAAGCAATCCGTGATGCACCGCTCCAGTTGCCAGCAGCGATGGTATCGCCGCCTTACCCTGCGAGATGTTGCGGTCGCTTATGATTATCAGCGAGGCCCCATTGTGAATCGCCTGTTCGGCTGCGTCCACGAGCTCATCGAGCGCCTTTCGCAAGCTCTCGCCGGCATCCGGCCCGTCCGAGTCAAACACGGCGTTTATTGTCGCGACGCGGAAGTCCTCTCTTTTTACCGCCCGCAGCCGTTCGATGTCCTCATTGGTAAGGATCGGATGCGGCAGTTTCAACTGCCGGCAGTGTTCAGGGCTTTCTTCCAGAAAGTTTTTCTTACTGCCCACAAACGACATCAAGCTCATCACAAGCCCTTCCCGCAAGGGGTCTACCGCAGGGTTCGTTACCTGCGCGAATAATTGCTTGAAATAGTCGAACAACAGTTTCGGTCTGTCGGACAGCACCGCCAGCGGTGTGTCGTTACCCATCGAGCCGACCGGCTCCTGCCCGTTGACCGCCATCGGCGTCAAAATCATCTTCAGCTCTTCGCTGGTATAGCCGAATGCCCGCATCTTTCGCAGTGTTTTTTCGGGGTCGCTGCTGATAAGTTCAGGCGTATCGAACAGTCCTCGCAACTCAATCCGGTTTTCCTCAAGCCACCGCCGGTATGGTCTTCGGCGGGCGATTTTGCTCTTTATTTCGTTGTCGGTGATTATCCGGCCTTCGACCGTATCGACCAGGAACATATTGCCCGGTCGCAGCCGGCCTTTCCTGATTATCTTTTCCGGCGGAAACTCTACCACGCCCGCTTCACTTGCTATCACCGCCAGGCCGTCGGTTGTAACTAAATACCTGCACGGTCTTAGCCCGTTGCGGTCGAGTGTGCCCCCGATAAATCTGCCGTCGGTAAAGACCATTGCCGCGGGGCCGTCCCACGGCTCCAGTATTGAAGAGTGATATTCGTAGAACGCCCGCTTGTCGGTGCTTATGTGATATTTAGGCCCGAACGCCTCCGGTATCATCATCATCATAGCGTGAGGCATACTTCGCCCGGCACGCACCAGAAGCTCCAGTGCCGCGTCAAAACATCCGGAATCGCTCGTATCCTCGGGCAGAACAGGCAGCAGGTCGCCTATTTCGTCGCCAAATACCTCACTGGCCATTGTTGTTTCGCGGGCGCGCATATAATTACGGTTTCCGCTGAGCGTATTGATTTCACCATTGTGCGCTACGCAGCGAAACGGCTGCGCCAATCGCCAGTTCGGGAATGTATTGGTGCTGTATCGCTGGTGAACTATCGCAAGGGCGGATTTGACTCGTTTGTCGGCGAGGTCGGGATAATAAGCGAATAATTGCCTCGCCATAAACATTCCCTTGTAGCAAATCGTTTTGCAGGATAGCGAAGTAATGTAAAAATCTTCGCCATTTTTGCCTAATTTTTCTCGCACAAGTCGTTCAGCTCGACGTCTGGCCATATAGAGCCGGCGTTCAAACAGGTCGCTCTGCAAATCTACTCCGTAAACGAATATCTGTCGTATCGATGGTTCTGCGGCAAGCGCGATTTCACCGAGGCAGTCGTTGGCGGTTGGCACGTCACGCCAGCCAATTACCTTCATACAGTGGTGGATGAGGGCTGATTCGAGAATCTGGTCGCATTGTTTCCGAATTTCGGCGTTTTTTGAGCCGAAGACCATTCCCACCGCGTAAAATGCCCGCTCAGGCAAAGTAAAACCGAGCCGGGAGCATTCTTCCACGAAAAATCCGTGCGGAATTTGAAACAGAATACCCGCCCCGTCGCCGGTTATTTCGTCTGCGCCTGCTGCGCCGCGGTGGTGAAGGTTTATCAGTATTTCTTTGCCGTATTCGATTATCGAATGGTCATTTGTGCCGTTTATGTTCACGACCGCCCCTATGCCGCAGGCGTCGTGCTCACGCCGGACTTCGTAAAGTCCCTGGTCTTGTTGTCTCATTATTTCCTTATGCATCGTTTGTCTTGCCGTATGTTTACCGGCTCACTAATCCTTCTCGCGCAAGTGATGAATGCGCATTTTATTATACGTCTGGCGAGATTGCAATTCTTCTCTATTCGGGTAATATAACCCATAAGCGATATTGATATTGCTTTCATAATATCTTATGCTGGTACACATAAAATGGGGTGAGGCCCGACTCGTTTGGCCGACCGAAGGTCAGTTACATGAGCGGGCCTCACCCGCAACCCAATGCCCACTGCACGACCATTCGTGCAGCTTCGCCCTAATTAAATACAACAAACCACGATTGTTTTACGCATCGTAATACAGATGGAACTCATGCGGATGCGGCCGCAGCGCCATCTCATCGATTTCCTTTTCCCGTTTCCACTGAATCCACGTCTCAATCAGGTCTTCAGTAAAGACATCGCCCTCAGTGAGGAACTTATGGTCCTTCTCGAGCGCATTCATCGCTTCTTCGAGGGAGCCGGGCGCCTGTTTGGTCTTTGACAACTCTTCTGGAGAAAGCTCATAGACGTCCACGTCCATCGGCTTACCCGGGTCGAGTTTGCGTTTGATGCCGTCGTTAGCGGCCATAAGCATCGCGGCGAAAGTAAGGTAGCCGTTACAGCTCGGGTCCGGGCAGCGGAACTCAACGCGTTTTGCCTTTGGATTTGGTGAGTACATCGGGATACGGCAGGCGGCTGACCTGTTGCGTGCCGACATACAAAGATTTACCGGCGCCTCAAAGCCCGGAACGAGCCGGCGATATGAGTTCGTTGTTGGCGCGGCGAAAGCTATGATGGCCGGCGCATGGATGATAAGCCCGGCAATCGCGTGCAAAGCAAGGTCTGAGAGACCTGCATAGCCCTTTCCTGCGAACAGGTTGACACCCTTCTTCCAGAGTGAGAAGTGCGTGTGCATACCTGAGCCGTTATCCTGGAATATCGGTTTGGGCATAAACGTTGCCGTTTTGCCGTGGCGTTTGGCTACGTTCTTGACGATGTATTTATACCACATAAGCTTGTCGGCCTGCTCGACTAACGGTGCGAAAAGCATGTCAATTTCGGCTTGGCCCCCTGTTGCGACTTCATGGTGGTGTTTCTCGACCACAATACCGACCTTCTGCATTTCCTCGACCATTTCGCTGCGGATGTCCTGCTGGGTGTCGGTCGGGCTTACCGGGAAATAACCGCCCTTGTATGATGGTTTGTATCCGAGGTTGGGTTCTTCGAAACGGGCAGTGTTCCAGTTACCTTCCACCGAATCTATTGAGTACATACCGGTATGCTGGTTCTGTTCGTAGCGAACTTCGTCGAAGATAAAAAATTCCGGCTCAGGGCCGTAATATGCGGTATCCGCCAACCCGGTCTTTTTCGCGAATTCAGCCGCCTTTTTGGCAATATTTCGCGGGTCGCGGTTATACTCTTCGCGTGTGATGGGGTCGATGATGTCCGTAAGGACGCTCACCGTCGGCTTGGCGAAAAAAGCGTCCATTACCACAGTGCTGAGGTCCGGAACTGCCATCATATCCGACTGGTGAATTGGTTTCCAGCCGCGGATTGATGAGCCGTCGAAACCAAGACCTTCCTCTAAGGCCTTTGCGTCGAGGAACTCGATTGGGAAGGTACAGTGCTGCCATGTGCCAAGAAGATCGACGAACTTCAAGTCCGCCATCTTGGCATTGTTCTTTTTTGCGAAATCAAAGAATTCTTTTGGAGTCATTTGTCCACCTCTCTAATAAAATTGGGTTGCTGATATTTTTTCCGCTACGAGCGGATTGTTTTTTATCCTATTGCCAGATTTCCTTTTTCACCCGTTCTGATACGGATACATTCGGGCAGGTCAATCACAAATATCTTGCCGTCGCCGATTTGACCTGTTCTTGCGCCATCAATTACCGCTTTTATCGTCGGCTCGACAAACGCGTCGTTTACTGCTATCTCTAACTTTACCTTTCTCAATAAACTACCCTGTTCTTTATGGCCTCGATAGACCTCTGCTACGCCTTTTTGTCTGCCTCGGCCAACAACATTCGACACCGTCACAAGGTGAATCTCTTTTTCCTCTAATTTTTTGAGTACTTCGTCCAGTCGGTCTGGCTGAATCACAGCGATTATGTACTTCATTTGCCCTGTCCTCTTTCACTTAGTCAATAATTGTGTATGCCGCCTCTCGATGCTGCGTCAGGTCCAGTCCTACTCTCTCCTCATGTTCGCTTACCCTCAGTTTAATCACCGCGTCCACAAACTTAAGAAGCACCGCGCCTACAATGAAGGAATATACAACTGTTACAATCACCGCCTTGGTTTGTATCCACAATTGTAACGGATTACCATACAATAAACCATCAGCTCCATCCGGGTTAATCGTTTTTGTTGCCCATATTCCTGTCGCGATTACACCCCAGATGCCGCCGATTCCGTGGACTCCAAAGGCGTCTAATGAATCATCGTAGCCAAATTTGGTTTTAATGCAGGTTACTACCAGCCATGGGAATATTCCTGCTCCTATACCAATCCATATTGCTCCAATGGGCGTAACATATCCGGATGCCGGTGTGACTGCTGCGAGACCCGCAACCGCGCCGGTAATCATTCCCAAAGTCGTCGGCTTCTTATATTTAAGCCAGTCAAGGATTGACCACGTTACGCCTGCGATTGCACCTGCTATATGCGTAACTGCGAAAGCGTTGCCCGCAAGTCCTGATGCCTTCAGAGCGCTACCCGCGTTAAAACCGAACCACCCGAACCAAAGCAACCCTGCGCCCAGTACGGCAAACGGCAAATTATGTGGAGGCGAGATACCATTTGGATAACCCTGCCGTTTTCCCAGTATCAGGGCAGCCGCCAGGGCCGTCATACCTGCGTTAATGTGAACCACCGCACCCCCGGCAAAGTCCAGCACGCCCATATTTTTAAGGAAACCGCCGTTGCCCCAGAGCCAGTGCGTAATCGGGTCATACACTATTGTCGCCCACAGCAGGATGAAAATCACAAACGCCGAGAATTTCATCCGTTCCGCGAATGCCCCGATGATTAACGCAGGCGTTATAACTGCGAACATCATCTGGAACATCATAAACACCTCGTGCGGGATAGTTGGTGCATAGGCGGGATTTGGCGTCATGCCGACGTTTGTCAAAAATGTCCAGTCCAGTCCGCCGATTATGCCGTGCTTGTCAGGGCCGAACGATAAGCTGTATCCGCATACAATCCACTGGATACTGATTATGCACAGGGCCATGAAGCACTGCATAAGAACCGACAGCATATTCTTGCGCCGAACCAGTCCGCCGTAGAAAAACGCCAGGCCGGGCGTCATAAGCATTACAAGCGCTGCGCTTATCAATACCCACGCCGTATCACCTGTGTCGATTGTCGAATTTTGACTTGTCAAAGAACCTGCTTCAATCAGTTGTTGCGTTTCACAAATCCCTGTTCCGGCGGTCAATAAAATAACCACCGCTATAGCCAGAGTTATTCTCATTTCTCTGCGCTCCTCGGCTCTTTACTGGAACGAACTTTCTTCGTGTATAAAACGGCTGTACAGCATAAGCTTTGCAAATCGTATGCCAGGATGCCTAATTCACGGCCGTTTTGATGTAATGCCTTGTCTATGCTAAAGTTACGTTCAATAAACCCTCATAGCAAACAGAGAAATAATCTACATTATCGTATATCTTTCAAAAAATTTTTACATTTTTGTTGTTTTTAGTGTTAAAGCGGGGGTTCTGTCATCTACGGCACAGAGCCTGCCCTGAACGGGACTATATGTGAAGTCCCGTCGTCGCAAACCTGTTATCCGATGGCCTCACTGCCGCGTTCACTTGTCCTGATACGGATACATTCCGGCAGGTCGAGCACGAATATCTTTCCATCACCGATTTGGCCTGTTCTTGCGCCATCAATGATTGCTTTTATCGCCTGCTCGACAAACGCCTCGTTCACCGCTATCTCAATTTTAACCTTTCTCAGCAAGCTACCCTGTTCCTTGTGGCCCCGGTAAACTTCAGCTACACCTTTCTGTCTGCCCCGGCCGACAACGTTTGATACTGTTACAAGGTGATATACTGCTCTCCGTTAAGAAATACTACCATACTTTGGCCTATTCCTTAACGGGGAGCAGTATAGAAGTATACTTGGGATAAATCGTCAGCAGTCTAATTGCCGGATGGAATTTATGGGAGGGAAAAAGATGTAGCAGAAGCTCAGGGAGGAAAACTATAGCTGGGCTGAAGCGATTGCCTGACCTGTTTTCACATTGTAAATGAAGGTACCCCTCGAGCGAGTGGCAATGTACACAAGACCATCATTAACGGCAAAAATAGCTTCCACCTTGTTGTTTATCTTGAATTGAGCTGCTCCGGAACACAAAAGACTGTCACGCATGTCAGTTCCAAGGTCCAGAATCTGCTTATCGGAAAATCCTACCTGCCGCATCATCTGCACAACATTGTCGGCACTCAAGGTAATTGTGTTCTTGTTATTTAACGGTGTGATACAAAGTTTTGAAGAAGATGAGTCAGTTGACGCACAACCCGCTACGCTCAAAGCTAATATCAGAATGAGCCAAGTACATTTTGCAGAGATAGCTTTTAATACGTATTCCATGTTATGCCTTCCAACATATTCCCATTAACAATAATAGGTTCGACAACGCCACACCCGGATGTTAAAGTGGGCAATCTACACAAGATAGGATACACAAAGCAGGTCAGTTTTGCAAGAAAAATCGGGTTAGGGTGTCATTAAAAGGCAACGGCTAATGCTGAAGCTTTTTGGGGCCTATAATATCCGTGGTGTAACAACTAATTGGCCACTTTGATCGGTGTCAGATTGAAACTACTTGGCGAGGTCACGCAATATTTTTTCAGGACAAGTTGGGTAAATGCGATGTCCAAGAGACAAGCATTAAAATCGACAGCACTTTAGTGGAACTGGGAAAGGGGCGGGGAGACTTATAGGTTGGTGATCTGGTGTTAGGCGATACCCATTTTTACACCTTCCAGTTTTTTATCTATTTGTCGTCGCCGGGAGTGGATAAGCTCTTTTCGAGGTCCTTTTTAAAATTTGTTTTTGCCGGCTGCTCTTTGCTTTTGCTGGAAGGTGGCTGCGTCTGCCCTTTCTTTGCAGGCGATGGTTGTTGTGCAGAATCAGGTACCAGATGTGCTGTAACAAACACGGCAATTTCCTCGTGTGCCCCTTGTTTGCTTTTATTATTAAACAATCCTCCCACTATCGGAATATTACTAAGTCCTGGAGTGCGCTTATCAGTTGCATATTCTTCGCTTTTTTTCAGCCCTGCTACAGAAACTGTGCCGCCGTCTTGGATTCGCATAGTGTTATTAACGATTCGCCGAGAAACGACGGGATAATTATCTGAACTGCGCAGCAGGATATCACTGACCTCGATGGCCAAGTCAAGTGTAATATCACCATTGTTGCCGATGTGCGGTGTGATACCCAGAATGGTGCCATACTCAATTTTTTGCAGTTGGGGAGTGTAATAGAAAGGAAGAGTGTTTTGCGTAACAGTTGGCATTAATGAATAATATTCTTCGGTAGTAACTTTGATTTCAGCTTTTTTGCCATCCTGAGCCAACACCTGAGGACTGGACACAATGGTCGCACTTCCATTTTGCTCAAGAAGATTCAAGTTCAATTGCAATGCGTTGGTGAACGTTTTATCTGTTGTATATCCCATCTGGATACCCCACGGCCATTTGCCGGCGCCATTAGTAGAATCGGAAAAAGTCCCGGCTGAAATCTGTGGCCAGCCCCACTCAACGCCCAGATTTAGCAAATCATTCTTGTTCATCACAACAACACGCGCATCCAACATAACATGGCGTGGTGGGCGATCCATTAGTTCCAGGTCCGATTCTATACGATTTATCAAAACCTGAGGCGCGGTAATGACAACTATGCTGGAGGTAGCATCAGCCTGGACATATTTTGCAAAAGCAGGAGACAAAAGCTTTATCGCCTCTTCAGCTCTAAGGTAGTTCGTTTTTACGAATTTCGTTTTACTTGAAGCGGGGAACGTCACCTCTTTAGGGTCCGACGAACTAACCAGATAGTAATCCGGTGTTTTCTTTACTACGTAGCCGGTACCGGCCAGAACTATTTCCAAAGCTTTATCGAGTGGTACACCCTTCAGTTCACAGGTTATTAAACCAGCGACAGTCTGGTCGGCGACAATAATAACACCTGTTTGCGATGATATATCCTGAAGCACCTGACGGATGTCAGTATCGATAAAGACGTTGCTAATAAGCTTTGTCTGCGATTTCGGTTGCGGTTCGGCAGTTTCTGACTCAACAGTCTCTTTTGTTTGGACAGCTTCCGGCTTAGCAGCCTCTGCTGGCGGCTGGGCGGTTTCTGGCTCAGCAGCCTTTGTTGGTGGAGCGGCTTCTGGTGCGGCAGCTTTTGTTGGTTGAGTAGCCTCTGGCACAGCAGCGGCCTCTGGCGCAGCGGCTTTCTGTTCCGTAGCCTTACGTTCAGTTTCTTTTTCTGTTTTGTCCTCGTTGATATTTGAAGTAACATTAGTATATGTTTTATTTGGTGGGTCAAACATATAACCTTCTTTTGTCGGTGTTACCGTACCGGTCCAGCCATAGTTTACCGTGAGTGAGTACCGGCCTTTAGCATCGGTAACGCCGGAACCGCCACCATTGTCTGCTGACATCAATACACCTTCAATGACCTCACCATTGATGGTTACTGTACCGGAGATGGTAAGAGTAATTAGTGTCCCAGTGTAGTTTTGATTGCTCTGGTCGCCGGTAGTCTTAGTGTAAGTCCTGTTAGCTGGTTCGAAAGTATAACCCTCCTTTGTTGGGATAACTATGCCGCTGGAACCATAGCCAACGGTAGCAGCGTATTTACCGCCTTCGCTGGTAACAGGATTACCCGGCAGATTCTTCATTACTACGCCGTCTATACCTGTTGTACCAGAAATGGTAAATGTCTTCAGTTTTGCGCTGTAATCCTGACTTTTCTGGTTTGCGGTAACAGGGTCATATTTTTTATCAGCCGGCTGGAAGACATATCCTTCTTTTGTTGGAGTAACTGCGCCGGTCCAGCCATAATTGACCGTGACGCTATAATCGCCTCTGTTATCAGTAATAGGATTACCGGGCAAGCCGTTCATCACCACGCCGCTTTCGCCGGCTGAGCCGGAAATGGTGAGTGTAATTAGCGCCGCAGTATAGCTCTGATTGGTCTGATCGTTGGTAATCTTAGCGTAAGTTCTGTTGGACGGTTCGAAATTATAACCTTCTTTTGCCGGGGTAATTGTGCCGCTGAAGCCATAATCAACGGTGGCAGTGTATAAGCCGCCCCCGCTGATAACAGGGTTGCCCGGCAGACCATTCATTACTACGCCATCCATACCTGTTGTACCGGAAATGGTAAAGGTTTTCAGTTTCGCGTTATAATCCTGATTTGCCTGATTCGCGGTAACAGGGTCATATTTCTTATTAGCCGGGTCAAAGATATACCCTTCTTTTGTTGGTGTAGCGGTGCCTCTGAAGCCATAACTGACGATAGCAGTATAATTACCGTTTTCATTGGTAACAGGATTACCCGGCAGGCCGTTCATCACCACGCCGCCTGTACCTGTTGTACCGGAAATAGTAAGAGTAATTAGCGCCGCAGTATAGCTCTGATTGGTCTGATTGCCGGTAGTTTTAGCATAAATTCTATTAGCCGGTTCGAAATTATAACCCTCTTTTGCCGGGGTAATTGTGCCGCTGAAACCATAGTCAACAGTGGCGGTGTATAAACCGCCCCCTTTGGTAACAGGGTTACCCGGCAGACCATTCATTACTACGCCGTCCACACCTATTGTACCGGAAATGGTAAAGGTCTTCACCTTCGCGCTGTAGTCCTGATTTGTCTGGTTTGTGGTAACAGGGTCATATTTTTTATCAGCCGGCTGGAAGACGTATCCTTCCTTTGTTGGAGTAACTGCGCCACTGAAGCCATAGTTGACAGTAGCGGTGTACTTGCCATTTTCATCGGTAACCGGCATACCTGGCAGGCCGTTCATCGTTACACCGCTTTGCCCTGCTGTACCGGAGATGGTAAAAGTAATTATCGCTGCGGTGTAGCTCTGATTGGTCTGGTTACCGGCAATCTTATTGTAAATCCTATTGGCTGGTTCGAAAGTATAACCTTCCTTTGTCGGTGTAACTGTACCGCTGAAACCGTACTCGACAGTGGCGGTGTATAAACCGCCCCCTTTGGTAACAGGGTTACCTGGCAGACCATTCATTACTACGCCGTCCACACCTATTGTACCGGAAATGGTAAAGGTTATTTTACTTGCTTTGTAAGCGCCCAGACACAAGGTGCCGGACAGAATAATACAGAGGGTTATGCCTACTGTTAAAATTTTAGCTCTATTTTTCTTTAACATAGTTGACTCCTTTGCCTATACCGATGGTACTGGTACACAACCCATCATCCTTTTTCTTATAATGGCTTCTGCTATTTTTAATGATTTTCGGGTTAATCGTCATATCCAGTTCTCAATCGTCCGAATTTATTAGTGACTATACCAGTTTCTTCTTTTTTTTTGCCGCTTGTTCTATTCTGCTGCTTCTCCTTTAGGTCCAATAATTTCAACGTTTTTCCGGCCATTTTCGTTGGAGACCTGAATAGTTATTGCCTGGGTTGTTTGCTTGTTTGTTCCTTCATCGGTGGTATATTCCAACATTGCTTCCAGACGGTATGTCCCGGGAAGAACTGCTGCGAGATCAATAGGTCCCGAAAAGTTCCTGACCTCCAGCGGCAGCATCAGTTCCGTTTCGCCGGCCAGTATTATCCTTCTGGCAATCCTGCCGTCAGCAGTCATAAGTGTGGCTGAGCATCTGGGTGTGATGTGGACATTTCCTGTATTACCAAACCTGCTGACAATTGCATATATGGAGGCCTCCTCATTGGCAATACTCAGCTTCATCGGCTGTATCGCAGGTTCGAGCTTGACTCTCTTGTTTTGAACGTTGAGCAGAGCTGTTGTCGTACCGGCGCTCTGGCCGTCCGGATATCCGCCTTGCAGATAGAGAACTGCGTAGTAACTGGCATGTAATTCACTGACCTCCGGCGCCTTTACAGTGATGCGTATCTTCTGCTGCTTGCCGGCAGGCAGTGTAAAATTATCCGGCATCATTTGCACCCAATCGGCGCAGGCCAAATCTTCACCCTTCAACTCGCCGTAGGCAATACCCTTAAGCTTAGGTGGTATTACTGCTCCGGCTCGAACCGTAATTGCACTATCCGAGGGGTTCTGCACATTCAGAACCGTCGAACGTGTCGCCCCCGGTACAATGGTAACAGACACGCTTTCCGGCTCCAGTTTAAGTGCCGCGTTGACTGTAACTGCCGCGGCATTTGGGTCGCCGGCAAAATCTATTTCCTTCTCAATCGGCTTTAGCCGTCGACCGTCAACGTAAAGATTGTCCTTTAGTTTATATTTCCCCGGCGGAAGAGATTTTCCAACGTCATCTTTTAACTTTAAGCTTACCCCGGGCAGAATACCTACCTCTTCGTGTTCTACCTCCGTAATATCACGCCAGTGACCGTTCAGGAAATTCTGGACCTTTGCACTGCTTTTCAGCCGGGAGTAGGTACTGCCTTCGTTTGTAATACCCACCAGCAGAATCGATGTTGCCGGTTTTTCTCCAATCTGCGGCCTGCATTCCATTCCGATATCGGTCAGGTTTATTTTCTGACGCATCGTACGGCCCTGTACCTCGAAGAGAACAGGAATCAAGATTCGGGTGACTATGGGAATTCCTTGTGTGATGTCTGAAGCAGGCCTTGTCTGCACGCACAGGCCTGCGTAGTAGAATCCGCCCAGACTGGCTCGAGGTATTATCTTCAACTTTACCGTTTTCACACCCAGCGGGTCGATTCTAACGCTATCAGCGCTCAATTTTATCCACTCACGGCAGGAACGCGGATTTGACGTAATAGTATTGGGACCGGCCGAAATAACCTCCCAGTAAGCATCCTCTGTTTGACCCAGCTCGACTAATTTCAAATCAAGTGTCATAAACCTTTTGTCGTCAAGGCTGCGAATCTCGATGGTTTCCTCTGCCGTCCGCCCGGCCCGAACTGCAAGCTCTACCTTCATTGGTCTGACCATAAACTCCATAGGTCTCGCAGACGCCTGCGTCGCCAAAATAAAAAGGCACGCAAAAATACAAATAACCAAGACCAAATGGCCGGATAACGCTTTGTTGGATTGGTTTGCCATTTTCATTCTTTTCTTTTTTTACCGTTTACTCTTCAAGCCCTTATGTATTCGCCCTATGCGTTCTCACACTTGCTCATTGGTTCGGCGATATCAGAAAGCTACTTTACCAAAATAGTTCCTTTCGCTTTTTGAATGAAGTGTTATACCGACCCCGGACGTATTTTTTTGCCGGCCGGACTGCATATTATCGGGCAGTCCGATGACCCGGTCAGGCGGTTTTGTGGGTAAGATTACTGTTTCAGTTTTTTAGGACCTGCTCCTGGTGTGGGTAAGTCGGGATTGAGCATCTAAAATTCGGGTTCGGGCTATATAAAAAAAGCGGGAAGGGGCAGAAAAATCTGCCCCTTCCCGTTAAAAATCTTTCTAAAGCTATTCGGACTCCTGCGATTACCCTGTGCATTCATCCGATACACGACGGTAATTGCAGCCCGCCTTTTGCTCTAAAGTCAGCTACTTTACGGAGCACTCAGAGTCAGTGTGAGTGTTGTGTCATAGACAAAATTGTTAGACCAAACATTCGCAGCCATGGGGACATGATGAACCTTAACGAACACGTTAAACGGGACGTTAGTGAAAGGACCGTATAACAGTCTTTTTGAATGGACTTTAAATCCATCTGTTGAGCCTTCTGCCAGACAAGTCCAATGGCCTCCGGAGATACCCGGGGTTTGAATACCTGCATTGACACACAAACTTGCCAAGTTCGTAGTTAGTATGAAGGTACCATAGTCTGCACCACTGGATGAGCCCCGCCCATCCTCGCTTATTGTTGATATCGCCACATTGATTGCTGGAGGAGCAACAACCGTAGCTATCGGCATAATCTTCAAATTCACAGGACACGAGCCGGAAGACAACAGCAACGGCGACGGCGACGGCGTCGCCATTGCGGGTACTGCCAGCATTGCTATTGCCGCAGCAATTATTAACGTTCTCAAAGTTCTCATTTTCAACCTCCTTTAAATTTCGACTCATAATCGGCCGATATGGCCGTCAGGAGCGACAATATTCTTTAGGTTAGGCACCCACTCAGTGCCTGTACCTTACAGTAGCGGGAAGGGGCAGAAAAATCTGCCCCTTCCCGTTAAAAAGCTATTCGGACTTCTGCGATTACCCTGTGCATTCATCCGATACACGACGGTAATTGCAGTCCGCCTTTCGCTCTGAAGTCAGCAACTTTACGGAGCACTCAGAGTCAGTGTGAGTGTTGTATCATAGATAAAATTGTTAGACCAAACATTCGCAGTCATGGGGACGTTCGTAACCTTAACGAACACGTTAAACGGGACGTTAGTGAAAGGACCGTTTAACAGTCTTTGTGAATCGACTTGAAATCCACTTAGTGAGCCTTCTGCCAGACACCACCACAGGCCTCCGGAGATACCCGGGGTTTGAATAGTCGCATCGACCAGCAAACTTGCCAAGTTCGTAGTTAGTACGAAGGTACCATAGTCTGCACCACTGGAGAAGCCCTCCGGCACAGTCTCGCCGCTTATTGTCGCTATCGCCACATTGATATATGTAGGAGCAACAACCGTAGCTATCGGCATAATCCTCAAATTCACAGGACACGAGCCGGAACCCAACGGCAACGGCGTTGATGCCATTGCAGGTACTGCCAGCATTGCTATTGCCGCAGCAATTATTAACACCCTCAAAGTTCTCATTTTCCAACCTCCTTTAAACTTCCCCCCCTAATCGGCCGATATGGCCGTCAGGAGCGACAATATTCTTTAGGTTAGGCACCCACTCAGTGCCTGTACCTTATAGTAGCGGGAAGGGGCAGAAAAATCTGCCCCTCTTCCCGTTAAAAACCTTTCCAAAGCTATTCGGACTCCTGCGATTACCCTGTGCATTCATCCGATACACGACGGTAATTGCAGTCCGCCTTTCGCTCTAAAGTCAGCAACTTTACGGAGCACTCAGAGTCAGTGTGAGTGTTGTGTCATAGATAAAATTGTTAGACCAAACATTCGCAGCCATGGGGACATTCTGAACCTTAACGAACACGTTAAACGGGACGTTACTGAAAGGACCGTTTAACAGTCGCCATGAATCGGTTGTAAATCCAAGTAGTGAGCCTTCTGCCAGACAAGACCACTGGCCTCCGGAGATACCCGGGGTTTGAATAACCGCATCGACCAGCAAACTTGCCAAGTTCGTAGTTATTACGAAGGTGCCGTATTCTGCACCACTGGATGAGCCCATTCCGGACCCGTCTATTGTCGCTATCGCCACATTGATATATGTAGGAGCAACAACCGTAGCTATCGGCATAATCTTCAAATTTACAGGACACGAGCCGGAAGACAACGGCAACGGCGTCGCCATTGCCGGTACTGCCAGCATTGCTATTGCCGCAGCGATTATTAACATTCTCAAAGTTCTCATTTTCCAACCTCCTTTAAACTTCGCTCCATAATCGGCCGATATGGCCGTCAGGAGCTAACAATATTTGTTGGTCAGGCACTCGTTAACTCAGTGCCTGTACCACATTACAGCGGACAAAACTTTCTTCAGCGACTAAGGTGGATTGCCCGCTACTTTTAATTCCGCCACAGTCGAAGCCAATTCTATGTTTTTCTTACCCTCCGAAGAAGGCCGGCTTCTTTGGGTTGACATTCGCTACTTTTTGCCTTATCCTAACTTCCTCCTTTCCCGGCCGCTTCAATTCTTTTTGAGGCACTGGTGGCCGATGTGCCTGGTCTTATCAGTTCAATTGATTTCGAGTTATTTCATTAACGCAGCAACGCCGCCGCGGAATTCCTCCAGTCAAGACCCCGGCATTACCGTAAGTATTGAGAGTTCCCATGTACATTCCAGCTATGTCATTTAAGCCGGTTTCTATGTTAATGTCAATATCCAACTTAAGATTTCCTCTTTTCTGCTCTGATTATTGCCCCATAACCAACACCAGCGTTCCTATGAGCTGAGCACATAAATTCCCAATGCCACCGGCATAAATAATATTGGGGCAGTTAGTGCCCAGCACCTTCTTTTTTTATAGGACTACAACTTTTGTAGTGTACCAACTCTCATACGGAGTGTCAATACCCATATTGCCTAAATTACCTATTTTTTTTATTCCTCCTAAAGTTGTATCCAATTGAAGTTTTGAATTTGCGATGTAACCCCTTTGACTGCAAGTGGTTATATCAGAAGTTGTCGTTGTTGGTATAATGCTTCGAGATCGTGGGGAAATCGGATTTCAGGCGGAGAACGAGTTGTTTTTGCTGGAGTTATGCTTTGCAGGGCCTCGGAGTGAACAGGAAATAAGCCACATTATTGTGTATTTTTCAAAGCCAACCTATGTTTTTGTTGTTTTTCGTGTTAAAATGGGGGCTCTGCCAGCCGTGCACAGAGCCCGCCGTGGACGGGACTATATGTGAAGTCCCGTCGTCGCAAACCTGTTAACCGATGGCTTCATTGCCTTTTTCGCCCGTTCTAATGCGGATACATTCGGGCAGGTCAATAACAAATATTTTGCCATCGCCGATTTGGCCTGTTCTTGCGCCGTCAATGATTGCTTTAATGGCCGGCTCAACGAACGCCTCATTTACCGCTATCTCTAACTGCACTTTTCTCAACAAGCTGCCCTGTTCCTTGTGGCCTCGATAAACTTCGGCTATACCTTTTTGTCTGCCCCGGCCGACAACGCTCGATACTGTTACAAGGTGAATCTCTTTTTCCGTTAGCCGTTTGAGCACTTCGTCTAAACGGTCCGGTTGAATTACTGCGATTATGTATTTCATTGGTTTATTCCTTTCTCGTTTAGTCAATTAGTCAATAATGGTATATGCGGCTTCACGGTGTTGCGTTAAGTCAAGACCTACACGTTCCTCATGTTCACTAACCCGCAATTTCATTACCACGTCCACAACCTTGAGCAGGACTATACCAACGACGAACGAATATACTACCGTAACAGCCACGGCTTTAATCTGAATCCAGAGTTGAATGGGATTGCCGTAGAGCAGGCCGTCGGCCCCTGCTGGATTTACCGTTTTTGTGGCAAAGATACCGGTTGCTATCGCTCCCCACATACCGCCTATACCATGAACGCCGAAGGCATCCAGTGTGTCGTCATAGCCAAGTAAATTTTTGAAATGAGTTACAGCAAACCACGGAATAACACCAGCGCCTATGCCAATCCATATTGCGCCCATTGGATTGACAAATCCAGAAGCGGGAGTTATTGCTACCAGACCTGCCACTGCGCCGGTAATCAGGCCAAGCGTCGTGGGCTTTTTGTGTTTAAGCCAGTCAAGAATCGCCCATGATACGCCTGCTGCCGCAGTGGCAACATGGGTCGCGGTAAATGCGCTGCAAGCAAGAGTGCCTGCGCCTAAGGCGCTGCCGGCGTTGAATCCGAACCAGCCGAACCACAGTAATGCCGCTCCCAACACCGCAAAGGGCAGGTTATGAGGCGGAGATATTCCATTTGGATATCCTTGCCGACGACCAAGCACAAGCGCTGCCGCAAGAGCAGTCATACCCGCATTGATATGAACCACTGTTCCGCCAGCAAAATCGAGCGCTCCCCAGTTTTTTATGAATCCGCCTACTCCCCATACCCAGTGTGCAACGGGGTCATATACGATTGTCGCCCACAACAGCATAAAGACGCAGAACGCCGAAAATTTCATTCGCTCGGCAAATGCCCCCAGAATCAACGCGGGCGTAATTACAGCGAACATCATTTGGAACATCATAAATAGTTGATGTGGAATTGTCGGCGCGTAATCAGCGTTTGGAGTAAGTCCCACGTTTTTCAGGAAGGACCAGTCAAGCCCGCCTATAAGTGAACGGTGGTCGGGGCCGAAGGATAAGCTGTAACCGAAGAGCACCCATTGCAAACTAATCAGGCACAGTATCATCAGGCATTGCATCAGCACCGAGAGCATATTTTTGCGTCTGACCAGCCCGCCATAGAAAAACGCCAGGCCGGGGGTCATAAGCATTACAAGTGCAGTGCTTATAAGCACCCAGGAGGTGTCTCCCGTGTCCACTTTCGGTGCCGGGGCTGCAACTGCCGCAGCCGGTGTCTCGCTCGGCGCGGGCGCTGCAATATCACAGAATGCGGTTCCCGCAGTCAGCAAGATGAGTATTGTTGATATAAGTATTCTTTTCACGGCTTTGTACTCCTTTTGTAAAAATTGATAAATTAGTTGTCCACCAATACAGCTGTCGTTAGTATTCTTCGCAAACCCTGTGCCAGAATGCTTTATTGATGGCTGTTTTTACGTAAGGCTTTGTAAAAGCCGCGGTTACGCTTGCCGAAAGTATTAAATTATCAAAGAGCATAGTTACATTTTTGTATATCTAACTTGATACTTTTACATTTATGTCATTTTTGGCGTTAAAAGTATGGGCTCCGCCAGCCGTGGAACAGAGCCCATTTATACCAGGACGGTCCTTATGGAGTCCGAGTCCTGTTATTTTATCGCTGAATCGCCGCGTTCTCCCGTGCGAATTCTTACGGCATCATCAACAGGGGAGATAAATATCTTGCCGTCGCCGACCTTGCCGGTAAAAGCGGTTTCTTGTATGGCCTTGACAATTTTATCAACATCGCTGTCTTTGACCACCACTTCAATCCTTGCCTTGGTCATTAGCCCGACTTTATAAGTTTTGCCCCGGACCTCCTGTTGGAGGCCTTTTTGTTTACCGTGCCCTTCGATTTCAGTAATCATAAGGCCCGGATAGTCAACTTTTTCCAGGACGGCACATATATCAGCGACCTTAGCGTGTCGAACAATAGCTTCAATCCTCTTCATTTTTAAGTTCCTTTCTTAATGGCTCTATACAAAAACCTTCAGTATTCAGAGCGGTACCAATCTTTGCTAAATCGCAGACACGCCTTTTTCCCCGGTTCGAATTCGCATTGCTTCCGACGCGTCCATCACAAAGATTTTCCCATCGCCTGCTTCGCCGGTATATAAAACTTCTCTTATTATTTTCATTACGTATGGGACATCCCACTTTTTGACTAATATATCAACCCGGTCTTTCGGAACAAAATACGTCATATCCAGGTCAGAGTCCTCATTATCCGTATCTATATGACCTCTTTGTCTGCCAAAACCTTTTACTTTAGTTACCGTCATTCCCATAAGAAGCTCTTCGTCTTTAAGGACCTCGGCCAGGATGTGAAGCCGTTCAGGACGGATGACGACCGATATCATCTTCAAGTCGTAGGTTTTGCTCACTGTGCCGACGATGACGTACAGAAAGCTCGCAATGGCCCAAGCGCCGCACATATAGAAGCAAATCTTTGCCTCCGTTTTCGAATCGGCGTTGCCGATGGCATACAGGTAAATTATCGCCACCAGCATAATTACGTTGGCAATCACCCCGAGGACGGGAATAAGCCCGTGTTTCAGGAGTTTGAAATCACTTCTGTTTTTGAAAGCGATAATTGTCCATACACAGGTAAAGCCATAGAGGACAAAGGTGCCGAAGTTCGAGGCGAGCGTAATTCCCGTAAGACCGACTACGGATTGGACACCTATTGCGGCGATTATGCAGGAAACAATTACCAACGTCCATAAAGCCGTATGAGGGGTGCCGTGTTTGCTTATGAAGCTGAGGAATTTCGGTAATTCAAGGTCTTCTGCCATACCGCAGGTGACGCGGACGGCCGTGTTCATACAGCTTAAAGTCGTGCCGACTACGGCGATTGCCACGGTTACGGCCATAGTAATCATCAGGCCAAAGCCGAGACCATGAAAAAGACTGTTGCCGAGTATTTGCGCGAGGTCTCCGATAGGAGCGCCTGAGCCGGCGGCAGCAGCCATTCCGGTTACTGCTGCTGTTTGTCCGGCGGCGGTAAACGTTAACTTTTCATTGATCATATAACCTGCGCCGAAATACTCCAGCAGATACGCAAACAATCCCTGAATTACCAAAGACAGGATAATGGCCTTTGGAATCGTTGTTTTAGGGTCCTTTACCTCAGCGGCCAGGGCCGTGCAGCTTTCAAAACCGACCAGTATCAAAATAGCGAGGGTCGATTGAATCAGGACGCCGTTAAGCGTATGTGGACGGACGATGTCCCATGCACCGCTGAAAGACCATGTTGTTGCTCCCTGGGGATTCGAGAAACGGTAATAAACGGCCAGGGCGGTGAAAACAACCAAGGTAACGAGCTGTATAATGTTAATCCAGATTGCGGTTATCGTTGAGCCGGTTACGCCGCGATATGCTATGTATCCCGTGATAAAAGCAAATACCGTGGCAATTATAACCAGCACCTCTACTGACAGTATCTTTCCGGTGAAAGCTGTGTAAAGATATCCAATCAGGTTGGCCATCATAGCTACCATAACCCCCGGATATACCCAGTAGAAAAGGTGAGCAGCCCACCCGGTAACTACCTTTGAGAAACGGGCCAGGGAGGTAGGCGTTCCTCTTTTTAGGTTCTGGCTGTCAAGAAATGCCTTCTCCGCGAAATAGGTAACGCTTGCAAAACCCGCCTCGGGATATATCTTGGCAAGCTCCGAGTAGGAGATAGCGGTAAGAAAACAAAGGGCCAACGCAACCACTATCCCCGACCAGATATCGCTTGCAACCGAGGCCCCGCTGGGGGAAGTGGCTGCGGCCTGGAGTTGATATGTAATCCACAGGAATGCTCCCGGGGCAATTAGCGCCATAGCGTTTGCAGTGGCGCCAAACAAGCCCAGCGTGGCTTTTACTTGGGGTTCGGGTATTACTTTCCCAGCCCCGGCGCTCACAGTAACCGCACCGGCTTCAATCCCATTTTCAATCGCTATGCTTTCAGACATAATTTATTTCTCCTTTACTAAACACTACGGATAGCCAATATTCAAAACACATCAGTAGTTTCATAAATCACATTTTTGCCTTTAATAATCCAATTTGTTTTATCCCGTCTTAAAACGAAGTCGATATCCCGACGCCTACCCAGAGATTGTCGCTTTTGTCCGTGGCTTCCCGTATCGAGTCGCTGAGCATTGTCGAGTAGTTGATGCTTGGCTTAATCATCCATGTATATACCTGCGTGCAAAGAGCAGCCGATAGCGTAAGGTCATTTGACTGGCCGCTGTTTACGCCAAAGTAACCAGTATCATAAGCCGCGTTGCCCCAGCCATAGCTTGCGCCTAACTGTAAGCCGCAATAGCAATTCTCGTTCATCACATAAAGCTTATCAAACAGCTGTCCGACGCCGAACTGGAAATAGCTGCCCTTGTATGCCTGGACATCGCGATACCATTTGAACGACGGCGTAAGAGGAACTTTGGGCAAGCCAAAGCCGCCGTAAATTTCAGTTGTCGGGTCGTAAACCTGGTTGGGGAACTGATAGTAAATTGTGCCAACTGAGCCGCTTAACCAGTCAATACCCGGAATCGTATTGGTATAATCGAGCGTCAAGTCATATTCGCTGAACTCCCAGGCGTTGTCGGGAGCGACTTTTGACCTGTTCGTCAGGTCGATATTGCCCCAGATTGAGCCGGTAAAACCATAAGCGCTGGCGGAGATAGTTGGCTGCAATACGCTGCTGTTGTCAACGTTCTGGCCTCGCCAGATATACTTGCTGAAATAATCTGCCGAAACTCCAAACGTAACAACCTTGTCTTCGGCTGCTGCTGTTCCCGCCACAAATGTAATCAACGCGAATCCCAATACAACACTACCAGTTCTTAACGGCTTCACTTGCTTCTCCTTTCAAAATAACTTTTAATGTGTTTGTTAGTTTTTCACACAGTGGGCCTGGGTCGTACATCAGATGAGCAATCAGTGTGCCAGAAGCAAGAAGAGTTGTTGGCTCATTATATAACCCCTTTTTGCAACTGCTGTTACGGCATTTTTATTGTGGAGTCCGGCGAAGAGGTGTTTTATACAAAAATGTAAATGTGCCACATATTGACTACAAAAATGTAACCAAATGGCGAATCAGGAAAGCAGTTTTGGGTAAATGGCATACGTCTTGATTTTGTAGCCGAGGATTCGTTCGGTGAGGCCGAGTTCCATGGCGGCTTTTCTCTGCTGGCCGCCGGATTTTTTCAGCGCGTCGATAATTAACTCCTTTTCTTTGTTTGCTATTATCTCGGCCAAAGAGTGTCCGGCGATTTGCTCGGTCTTTTTTATCATTTGAAGCGATGGCGGCAGATGCTCGGAGCGGACTACATCTTCATCGCAGAGAAGCACCGCTCTCTCGATGCAGTTTTCCAGTTCCCTGATATTACCTGGCCAATGGTAGCTCGTAAGCATTTCAATAGCGGGCGTTGAAATACGGGTTATATTTTTTTTGTTCTCGGCAGCGTACTTTTCAAGGAAATGGTCTGCAAGCTGCATTATGTCGTCTTTTCGTTCTCTTAGGGGCGGCAGGTAGATTGGAAAAACGTTTACCCGGTAATACAAGTCCTCGCGGAAGACGCCTTCTTTTATCTGCTGTTCGAGGTTCTTGTTGGTCGCGACGATTATCCGAACATTTGATTTGATTGTTTCGATTCCGCCGAGCCGTTCGAATTCCTTGAATTGAATCACCCGCAACAGCTTTACCTGCAGGTTTATGGGAAAGTCGCCGATTTCGTCGAGAAATATAGTGCCGCCGTGCGCCCTTTCAAATCTGCCCATTTTTCGTTCCGTAGCGCCGGTAAACGCGCCTTTTTCGTGCCCGAACAATTCGCTCTCCAGCAGTGTCTCCGGCAGGGCGGTGCAGTTGACCTTGATGAAGGGCTTTTCGGCCCTGGGGCTGTTATAATGAATGGCGTGGGCTACAAGGTCCTTGCCTGTCCCGCTTTCGCCGCGGATGAGAACCGTGGCGTTGCTGTCGGCGACCTGCTCGATGAGCCGATATACCTGTTGCATCGCGTTGGAGCTCCCCACCATGTTTTGAATGTTGAACCGCGTCTTTAACTCTTGGCGAAGCCGGACGTTTTCGTCGCGAAGCTGCCTATGCACGGACTCTACCAGTTTGTTCAGTTTCACCGCCTGGGCAATCATAGTCGAAATGATATTCAATAATCGGACGTGGCTTTCAAAGTCATTGGTTTTGTCGGTCTGCCGGTCCACGCTGAGAGCGCCGATGGTCTTACCTTCCAGCTTGATGGGGACACAGAAGAACGTAATTGGTCTGCCTTTTGTAGTGTTCCGTGCCCCGGTTTTGTGGACGAAGCGGGGGTCTTTCGATATATCAGGCACGACTATCTCTTTGCCGGTTGCCACCACTGTGCCGGTGACGCCCTCGCCCATTTTATAGATGCCCATTTTTTTCGATTTTTCGCTCAGGCCGTGGGCTATCTCGATATTTATGGTTTCGGTGTCCGGGTTCAGCAGGGTGATTGTCCCGCGCTGTAACTTCAGGTAAGTGTCCAGCGATTGCAGGATCGAGCGCAGCGTCTGCTGCAGGTCTAATGACTCTGCAAGCCCTTTTGCTATGTCGCTTAAAAGCTGCACTTCCTTTGCGGGATTAGCTTTCATATTACTGATTCCTTAAATAGCGGCTGTGGCGGATATGGTAACAAGATTGTAGGCGATATGCAACAAACTACATTTTGGTATTTTTATGATTTTTGCGGGGGGATTTTGCTCAGAAGTCGCAAGTTAGCTGCATAAATACTATATGGTTATTGGGCAGGGGGCTGTTTCTTGTGAGTTCGTATCGATAGCCGGCGTTCAGTTGCCAACCCTTTGGTGCGAAAAGGGTTATGTCTGATTGAATCCTATCGATTGTCGGCTGATGACTTGATGAAAGGTTACTTTTTTCTGCGTCATACTGGAGTCCGAGGATAATATTTTTGTTGAGATAATGCGTCAGCCGGAAGAACAAATCCTCGGAATCAGTGCCCATAAAGTACCCTATAACCCTGCCATCGTAAGTGTATCCGGCCGTGTAAATCCCGTGAGTGTAAAATACGTCCGGGCTGCCGGAGACGTCGTTGTTTGCGTATTCGATATCGAGGTCGGTTTTTCCTGTTTTGAAGATTTCGAAGAATTTTATTCCGTACAGGCGCCCCCACTTGCTCGGCAGTCCGCCCGCTTCATCTTCGCCGGCCCAGTCGGTGTATAACTTTACGGATTTGGCCGGCATCAGCCAGTCAACGGGCAGTAATACTGATGCGTCAAAACCGCCCAACTGGTCGTTATCCTTGTTGCCCGAAAGTTTTCATTCCTGTCTGAGCTGCCAAAGATGATGAACGAGTTACCTGTCTGGGCAAAATACTCCGCCGAACGCGCCTCGATGAATTTCCTCAATTGTTCAACGTCTTGCGGGGCGATATGAGTTTGGTGGGGCCACGACCCGAACGTCCTTATTTTGTCAGGCGTCACAGTGCCTTGCAGGGTATTCGGCTTGCCGTCAAGCCGAGCATTACAGGCCTTGCTCAGGTTCGCGCCTATTACGACCTCAAACCCGAACACAAACTCAAATACGATAACCTCTACATACAGAAACGGTCTTTCCTCTTTAACGCCTACATCCTCCTCAAGACAATCCCTGTCGTCCTGCTGAAAAGGGGCTGGTAACCCCTGATTCTGCGGTTGACATAAACCATTACCTCCCATGTCCTATCTCGTGTACCCGAAGGGGGCAGGGCTTTTATCACGCCATTTTCCCCTTGACGCTCCCGCCCCAACCCGGTAGCGTATATCCCTGCCGTGATATAGGTAGGGCGGGGTTTACCCCGCCAATTTGATATCCTGTGGATTTGGAATATGGTAGTTGATTGCCACACGCATATTAGAAGCGTTAGTATACAGAATCTTGATGCTTCAGAGCATCTCGCTGCCGCCGAGGTGGTTGATAAGTGCGTTGTCCTGGCTACCGCCGACCAGGTCAACAAAGATTTGAGCCAGTACGTCGCTAGGTACGAAAACAAGATGGTCGGTTTCGCCTTTATCAATCCCCTCACCGAAGGCCTCAGCGTCCGTAATCTAAAATCCTCCACCGAAAAACTCGGCCTCAAAGGCATTGTCCTTTATTGTTCCCACTCCGCCTTTCACCCCGCCGACACCAGGGCGATGCAGCTTTACGAATCGGCTCAGGAACTACACCTGCCCGTCTTTTTCCACAATACCCCCGTCGGCCCGGGCGGTTTTCTCGAATACGCCCGCCCCTTCCTCCTCGACGAGGTCGCCAGAACATTTCCGGATTTAAAAATCGTCGTCGGCGGTATGGGATTCCCCTTCTACGAGCAGACCGTGTGCCTCCTCGCCAAACACAACAACGTCTATGCCGACCTCTCTGTCAGACCGGGCAACGCCTGGCAGGTTTACAATATCGTCGTCTCCGCTTATGAGCAGGGCGTGATGGATAAGCTCCTCTTCGGCAGTGCCTTCCCCGCCGCAAAGGCTCAGGACTGTATGGAATCGTTGCTTGGCTTCAATAAGCTCCTCGCTGGTGCAAACCTCCCGATGGTACCTCGCTCAATTATCCAGAGCGTCATCGAACGAGATACGCTCAAGCTCCTCGGTATCGAAAAATAACTCTTAGAACTATGGTTCACCATTTGTTCAAAAGAAAGTCGCTGGGGTTGCTGCATGAGGAAATGAAGGGCGACAATCGTCTCAGGCGAGTTCTCGGCCCATGGTCGCTGACCAGCTTGGGAATTGGCTGCATCATAGGCGCCGGCATATTTGTTATCACTGGCTACGCCGCTCATTTCAAAGCCGGCCCGGCTCTGTTGCTCTCGTTTGTTGTAGCGGGGATGGCCTGTGTATTTTCCGCGTTGTGTTACGCTGAATTCGCGTCGATGGCGCCGGTGGCTGGTTCCGCTTATACCTATGCCTATGCTACTCTCGGCGAATTACTCGCCTGGATAATCGGATGGGACCTTATCCTCGAATACACCGTGGCTTCGGCCTCCGTAGCGCATGGCTGGTCTAAATACTTTCAAAATTTTATCGGGATGTTTCATATCAAAATCCCGCTTGTTTTCTCCGGTGCCCCCTTTGACTACAATCCCGCCAGCGGGATCTTTATGAACACGGGAAGCTGGTTCGACCTGCCGGCCCTGGTTATCGTCGCCATCGTTACTATCGTCCTGGTGATTGGCATCCATGAAAGCTCCCGGTTTAATAACGTGATGGTGGCAATCAAGGTCTCCGTGGTGATTCTTGTCATTGTTGTCGGGGCGTTTTATATTAAGGCCGCCAACTGGCATCCTTTCGCTCCGTTTGGCTGGGCTGGGCTGAGCATTTTCGGCAAAACCGTCTGGGGACAGACCGGCGCGGACGGCTCACCCGTTGGAATGCTGGCCGGTGCCGCGATGATATTCTTCGCCTACATCGGGTTTGACTCGGTTTCGACTCACGCCGAAGAGGCGCGCAATCCGCAGCGTGATGTCCCCATCGGAATCATCACCTCTCTTATTATTTGCACCGTCTTATATATTGCCGTCACAATCGTCCTAACTGGTATGGTTCCCTACGACCAGATTGATACCGATGCCCCTGTCGCCGCGGCGTTCCAGCGCATCGGGCTGCACTGGGGTCAGTTCATCGTCTCACTTGGCGCCGTGGCCGGTATCACTTCCGTCATACTGGTGCTAATGCTAAGTCAGCCTCGTGTGCTTCTCGCGATGGCCAGAGACGGCTTGTTGCCCCCGTCGTTTTTCGCCGCTGTACATCCGCGATTCCGCACGCCCTGGAAATCAACCATTCTGACGGGTATCGCGGTCGGCTCATTGGCCTCGCTTATCCCCCTTGGCATCCTCGCCGAGCTGGTCAATATCGGCACCCTTTTTGCCTTTGTCATCGTTTGCACCTCTGTCCTCGTCATGCGATATATAAATCCACAGGCACACCGCCCGTTCCGTTGTCCATTCGCACCGGCAATTCCGCTGTTGGGCGTATTATTTTGCCTCGTTCTGATGTTCTCTCTTCCCTCTGCCAACTGGCTGCGATTGTTCATCTGGATGGCGGTGGGCATTATTATTTATTTCCTGTATGGCCGACATCATAGCGTTTTGGCCCGCCACAGGGCCGCTGAGCACCTTACCCACAAAGACAGCAATACCCGGCAGGATTAAATATCTGTTCATAATTATTTATTGAAAGCGCAAAGCGGATATGGATAGAATTAGAGAGATAATTGAAGATTGGAGGCAAATATGAATCGCAGAACATTTTTGAAAAGCGTGCCGGCCCTGACAATACTGGCGGCAGCAAAGCCGAATTTAACTGAAGCCGTAAAAGAAAAAAACGAATCCTACGGCGAGGCGGTTACAGCAGCTCTTCCCCCGACGGACCTGCAGCCAATCACCCTTCTTCCCCCGCAGACAGATGGCGGTAAAAGTGTGCTGGCAGCCCTGAAAGAGAGGAAGACCATACGAACTATTCGCGATGAGAAGCTTTCGGCGCAGATGCTTTCTAATCTCCTCTGGGCGGCTTGGGGTGTGAATCGCAAGAGCGGGCCGTTTGGTCAGATTGGAAGGACGGCCGCGTCAGCAAGCAACTCTCAGGAAATCGACCTTTATGTTGTTTTGCCCGAAGGGACATATCTCTACGAGGCGGTCAACCATCGTCTTGATCCTGTCGTTGCAGGCGACCTGCGGGTAAAGGTGAGTGCCCACGGCCAAGGCGGCGCTATGACTAAAGCCCCGGTGATTCTCATCTATGTTGTTGATATTGCCAAATACAGCAAATCCCGATTACAGGAGCCCGGCCTGAAAGACACGGAGATACAGAAGTCCTATTACAATGTTGCCACCGGCCTCATCGCGGGAAATGTTTATTTGTTCGCCGCCTCGCAGAATCTGGCCGCGTGGTTCCACAACTGTAATAAGCAGGCGCTCGCCGCGGAATTGAAACTCCGCCAAGAACAACGCGTCCTGTATGCCCAGACGGTTGGCTTACCGGCATAAGTTAAACCAGGAACCCGGCGTAAACGGTTTTTTTATTTTGCGGCTGGACCGACAAATCATCAATCGCAAATCGGAAATGAATAGCCTCTGTGTCTTCTGTGGCTAAAAATTCTTTTGCCTGCCCTCCGTAGCCCTTGGCGAAAGAGGGTGTCCTCGTGTCTTAGTGGCGATCAATTGAGGATTGAATCGCCTTCGGCTTGGCCGCAGGCGACCAATTGTTTCATCTGGCGTTCGTAGAGGAGTGTGCTCTGTTCAATGAGATGCGCGACGAGGCCGACCTGGCTGAGGAGAATTTCGATAAGGCCGATATTGGCCATAGTGGATTCGGGGTTGTAGTGGGGCAGGACAATCATTATGTAGCCGCAATCGTTGCGTTCTGTGGCAAGTGCCGTCGCGACGATGCTGAAGTCATTGACCTGCGTAATGATTGGCTCTTCGCCATCGTCAACCTTGGCGCAGAGGTCTTTGAGGTCGCCGTCGCTGATACCTAATTTTGTGAATCCTTCGGCGTCGCTTGGCCAGCAGTTGCCTTTTCGGCTGACGATTATCATCATTGGCCCGTCTTCTGGCAGAAGGTCAAATACCTGCCGGGCAATCTGTTCGTTGAGGACGCAACTTGGTGAATACGATGAACCTAATGTATCCATATTCTGCCGACTCCTTTCAATGACATCCAATGATATCAGCAGGAACTTCGGCATTATTGGGCGGCAACTTATAAACGGGAATGCATCCGGACGATGCCAATATAGAAAAACAACTTCTCCAATGAGCCATCCTGTTCTTATAGGACGATAGATATGCTCTCCGGTATGCTGTTCCGGCGAGGTCAATAGGAGATATTTGCCCTGAGCCAGTTCCACGGGAACCGTTTGCCCGGACAGTCGGTAACGTGTCCGCCGGGAACCGAGCCGTGGCCAAAGACCCGGCTTTTTGGGATATGGTATCGCTGCTGCAGGAATCGAACCAGTTTTGCGAGGGACGCCATTTGTTGGCTGGTGGGCGTTGTGCGGTCGAAGTCGCCGACTAAGCAGATTCCGATGCCTTCCTCGTTTGCCCAGTTGCCCGGCGTGCCTCCGCAGTGTGCGCCGGTAAGTTGTCCGCGCCAGCGGTACGTCGGCTCGACCTCGCCGTCGCCGCTGTTAGTGCCGTTGCCGATTACGAAATCGTAACCGACGCCGTTCCAGCCGTTGTTCTCCCGGTGCCATTTATCGATTATGGTCGCGTTGCCCTCATCGGTGGCGGAATGATGAATTATTATCGCGGACCAGGCCCTTTCGGTATGCGAAGGCATCCAGCCACTTGGGACAGGCCCCATCGATGGCAGGGAAACAGTCGGCTTTGTCGGCAACGTTGTCGGCGGCGCCTTGGTTTCGTAATCGTAAACTATTCGAGGCGGCTGGTCCTCAGGGGCGCAGCCCGCCAATCCAAAAATTGTCAAAAGCAGCAACAATACTACTATTTTGCGCATATAACTTAACCGCTCACACCTTTCTTTCAGGATTTGCAATAGGGTATTATCGGCTATGGGTTGCTTTCGGCTGTAGTTTTTGACGGCTTGCGCTTTTCACGGTATCTTATCATTCGCACGCTGTTGCCCTGTTTGCTGTATTCTATCACGTCCATAAACGAACGCATCAGAAGCATTCCTCTGCCGGCGGGCTTGTAAAGGTTGTCGCCGTATCGCGGGTCCGGAATGACCTCCGGGTCAAACCCATCACCCTCGTCGGTCATACAAATTTCTACCTTGTCCGGCTCAATCGCGTAGTCAATCTTGACTGCTTTACTTGGTTCCATTTTGTTCCCGTGTTTGACCGCATTGGTGAAAGCTTCTTCAAGGGCCAAATGAATGGCGAAGATGTCCTCTTCGCTAAAATTGCTGGCCTTCAAGCTCGGCTGGAGCTGACGAAAAACGTCAACGACAGCGGAGGGAGTGCTTGAAACCACGACTGACCGACTGATAGGCATAAACTCAACACCTACACATACATATAAAACCACCCATAAAACTCCAGGCACTGTAACCAGCCCCAAATGCCAGCGATGCCGGACAATCTCTGCCTGTGTTTCTACTGCTCCCCGGCTAAACTCGCCGCGGCGGAGGCCCGGTCAGGTAATATATCGAATATTTTGGTCAGGCGTGTTATTTTAAAAATCTCATAAATTCTTGGACTTATGTTGCAGAGGCGAAGCTGACCATTCTGTTCGTAAACCTTTTTGCTGACTCGAATTAGGAGTCCGAGGACAGCGGAAGAGAGAAACTTGACGGTTGAAAAATCGAGGATGAGGTTTACTTTTTCGGTCTGCTCGATTACCTCCATAAGCGAATCCTGAAGCTCGGCGATATCACGCTCCTCGAGAATTTTTTCGTCGGTGAAGACGACTATCGTGGCCTTTTCGCCGTATTCAACACTGACTCTTGGTTTTAATGACGCCATAACAAAATCTCCTAAAAAACACCTGTTCCCACCCAAAAACTTAAGCCAAACGGGCAAAGTAACAAATTTTGGGGTGTATGGCAACGGTTTTTCGTTTTTTTTAGCCACTAAGCCACTAAGACACGAGGAATTTTTAGCCACAAAAAAACACAAAAGGTTTAGACGCTGATTCCTTTGACTACTGCTCAAGACAGGTAGCGCAGATTCCGCTGGTGGTACGATAGTATACAAGTATATGCATATATACTTATTGAGTGCTCCAAGAGTTGAGGTTTTTGAGATGCGGAGAACAGAGGCCGGAAGACGGAAGGCAGGCCTTTCTTCGCCGAAGCAGGCACGCCAAGGGCGATGCTGCCGGGGCTAAATACGAATGAGGATGCCCAAACCCGCCTTCGTTGGCCCTCCGTCGCACTGTGTGCTATGTAGGGCAGGCACTACGGCGGGTGAAGGCCGGAAAAAACCCGACATTTTTTTTAATAAAACCCTTGAGTTGGCGGAGATATTATGTAGAATTCCCAAATTCGATGTTTTTTTCGGATAAAAGTTCTTGCGTTTTGTAATTTAGAATGGATAATGGCGAATACAAACTGCGGGACGACTTTAGTTTCGACACACTCGAAATCCGCCTCCGGCGGATAAACCCGCCAAAGAACACGGCGGATAAATGTCCACACCCCTGGGCATTGAAACAGTTGGCGTGCGTGTGGGCACGGTGAAGAGAAGCAAGAAATGTAACGTAAATTTTATTTGAAGGAGAATGCAATGAAAATCAGTAGGTCAACGGGCTATGGGATACTGGCAGCCGGCTATATTGCCAAAAGTGAAAAGGGCGGAATTGTGCTTTCGCAGACCATTTCCAAGGAATATAATATACCTCTGGAATACCTGCTAAAGATACTACAGCAGCTGGTCAGAGCCAATATTCTTCGCAGCAAGCGTGGCCCGCGAGGCGGTTTTGTTCTGTCGAAGACCGCAGCCAAAATCACGATGCTCGAAATCATAGAGGCCGTGGATGGGCCGCTTGTGAGCCAGCTCAATCTTGAAGAGCACACCAAGAAGGGCAAGTTCAGCACCAGGGCGGAAAAGGCATACGAGAATGGTCTTGCCGCAGCCAGGGCGGTATATCAGAAAGTTACGCTGTCCAGTTTGCTTGCGTAATGGCGGTTTGAGGACAAGAACAATAAGCCGGCCGGAGAAGCCGTTTGCATTAGCGACCCTGATGGGGTAAGGTGCGGATGGTTTCTTCGGCCGGTTGGTTTTTATGAGGGTCAGGTAAAATGCACATCAAAGAATTTCAGCAGTTCATATCCGAGAAGTACGAGAAGCGGGACCGGCAAAGGGGCGTGCCGAAGACGTTTTTGTGGTTTATGGAAGAGGTGGGGGAACTGGCGACTGCGCTGGCGGGCAACAACGCCAAAAACAAGCGGGAGGAGTTCGCGGACGTTTTCGCGTGGCTTTGCACGCTGGCGAATATCAGTGACGTGGATTTGGAAAAGGCGTGTAAAAAATACACAAGCGGCAAGGTGAAGGGATTCAAGCCGAAGTAAGCAGCGGTCAAAACGCCAGATATTCGTTTGCCTTGTTCAATCGTGATGTGGTTTTGCCGATGTCGTTGATGGTTTTGATTTTGGCGGTTTTACGATGTTCGAGGATACGGTCAACGGTGATTTGGCCCAGGCCCGGCACACGCAAAAGCTCATCTTTCGACGCTTTGTTTACATCGACGGGGAAATACTGTGGGTTGCGTTTGGCCCAGGATTCTTTCGGGTCGGTATCGAGGGGCAGATTGCCTTGCTGGTCGAAAACGATATCGGATTCTGAAAAGCCATATCTTCGCAGGAGGAAGTCTACCTGGTAGAGGCGGTGTTCCCGGACAAAAATGTCATTCTCCTTCGCTAAAGCTACAGAGGATGAATCCGGCTGCGACTGCTTTTCCTGGATTTTATCGATTTCGACGTCGCCGTGCCGGCGACGGCTAAACAGGTTGTTCGAATCGGCATTGCCGAGGGCTTTTTGGTATGCGCTGAAGTAAATCCTGCGGAGGTTGAGGCGGTCGTAAAGTCCCCACATATATTTGACAATCTCAGAGTCGGTTTCGTCGGCAGCGCCGACGATAAACTGCGTGGTCTGTTTGACTCTTTCGTATTTATTGCCCCGGCCGGTAAGCCGGCTGATGAGCTTAATCGGTTCGACGATATCCTCTATGAAACGTTTCTTATCGGATAGTTTGGCGAGGTGTTTGGCGCCGGGCGTTTCGATATTCAGCGAGACGGCGCTTGAAAGTTTTACAGCTTCCTCGATTGCGTTTGCGCTTGCGCCGGGGATGACCTTGAGATGAATATAGCCGCGGAAACTGCGACGATAGCGAAGGATTTTGGCGATGCGGTTGAGACGTTCCATAGTGGCGTCAGGGGTGCCGAGAACGCCTGAACTGAGAAATAGCCCGAAGACCTCGCCTCGTTTGTAATAATCAAGAAAGGCGTTTACCGTTTCTTCTTCGTTGAGGGTGCATCGGCGGAGATCCTGGTTTGCCCGCAGTGGACAGTATTTGCAGTCGTTGGAGCAGACGTTTGAAACGAGAGTTTTGAAGAGGACACTGGTTCCACCATTTGGCAAGGTGACGGGATATATCCACTTGCCTTGTGGCCCGCGCCTGCGATGCTCGTCGTTTTTGCATCCGCAGGCGCACGCCAAATCGTATTGTGCGTCGGCGCTGAGTATTTCCAGCTTTTGCCGGGTATCAGGGACGCTTATTACCGCGGTCATAGCACACCTTCCGTGGCGTTTTCTCCTCGCTGTTTAATTATTTCTTTTCTGTTTTTGGTTCTGCTTTTGGTTTTATCTCTGCCTTTGGTTCTGCTTTTGGCTCCGCCTTTGGCTCTGTTTTTGGCTGAGGTTTTGCCAGGTACAGTTTAAGCACATCGTCGGCTGACAGGGCACAATTGTAAATCCTGAAATCGTCGATTTTGCCTGACCAGTCCGCCGTGGGATACATCCTGCCGCCAATCATAAAGTTACTGATTTTCGGCATCGGTTCCATAGTGCCGAATCGTTCGGCGACCTTTGTGCCGTTGTGATACAGGCGGAGCGAATACTCGTTGGCGTCTTTGACAAAGACGTAGAGATTCCAGTTTCCGGCGTAGTCGCTGTCGCTTGTGGCCTGCCAGTAGATATTTTCTGAGTCATTTCCAATATCAATCGCCTTATTCGGCGTAGGTACAAACGCCCGCAGTTTCAACCAGTTGGGGTCGGGGAATGATAATCCCTCGGTTGGCGCGATTCCCCATGGGCCGGGCCATTTGTCGCCAGGGGGATTGGCGGCATCCTGGTTGACCCAGAAGGCGATGCTGACCTGGTCTTTGACGCGGCCCCATATTTCGTTGGGTATTACGACGGTTTGCTGGCCGGAGAACTTGGCACAGCCGTTGGAATCAAATCCCTCGCCGGGACACCATATCTTGGGACCTCCACCTAACTCCACCGTAGCGTTAAAACCGTTGCCGCTGGAATCCTTCGCGATGCTTCCGTCTTTTTCCTCGAATTTCCACCATCCGATGGGTTCAACGGCCTTTACACAGGCCGGCACCAAAATTAATAAAACTGTTGTTAGTACGATAGCATTACGCATATCAACCTTTCCTTTCCCGGCTATAAGCCGATTGGCATATTATACTATTTTGCCGTTTCAAATCCACTCCTAAGTGTTTTCATTGACTGCGAAAGGTTTTAGATTTATCATAACCACCCTTTGATATTGTTTAGCGAGGCAATGGCAGGGGTGATTTTTGATGTTTGGATGTCTTGCATCGAGCTTCGAGTGTAAGGGTTATGAGCAATTATATAGTTTTAGTCAAACAGGTGCCGGACGTATCGCAAATCACGGACAACGCGTTCGACCCCGACACGGGGACACTGATACGGACGCGCCTGGCGAGTGTCATTAACGAGCTTGATACGCAGGCGCTTGCGTTTGCGAATCGTATGCGGCAGCTTTCGGGCGACAAGGAGGCGAGAATTGTCGCTTTGACGATGGGGCCGCCGATGGCTGAAGAGGTTCTGAGATATTCACTGAGCAGGTGCGCCGATACAGTGGTTATGCTGACCGACAGGGCGCTGGGCGGGGCCGATACCGTGGCTACCGCCAATCCGCTTGCCTGTTCCATAAAAAAAATTGCCAAAGAGCTATTTAACGGCAGCGATGATTACTTCGTTGTTTCGGGTATGCAATCCGTGGATGGGGATACCGCGCAGGTGCCGCCTCAAATTGCTGAGGAGCTGGGTATTTCCTGTATTGCTTACGCGACGGATTGCGAATTCAAGAAGGGACGATTTGAGTTTACAAGAATCATAAGCGGTGGAAGTCAGGTGGTTTCGCCGAAACGATTGCCCGCGGTAATCACAGTAGCCAAATATGAGTATCTGCTTTTCGCGTCGTTTTCGGCGACGAGGCGGGCGAACAAGAATAAGGTAATCACCTGGGGGGCTTCGGATATCAACGCGACGCTGATTGGTGCGAAGGGTTCGAAGACGTGGGTGATACGGGTATTTCCGCCGGGGAAAAGCAGCAGGAAATGCAGGCATCTTTCAGACGCGAAACAATTAGCGGAAGTAATTGTTGAAAGCGTCAAGTCGTCTGCTGGTGCGGCTGGGACGGATAAACAGGCGGCGAGATATGTTTTGCCTGCGAAGAGAAAAAACGTGCTGGACAGGAGTTTCGAGGGGACCGCCAAGGAGAACGAGGATTACAGAATTTTGACCGACCAGCTGCGTGAGCTTGGTATAAGCGGCGCGGCGGGCATAGATGAACAGACGAAGGAAAAAATTGTAGCTTCCGCTGGTGAGCATTTTCACAAGAACGCGCTGGATGATATGCTGCTGGGCCTGCGTGCCGTGGAGCCGAGTTACAAGGGTGAGGTATGGGTTGTCGCGGAGCATCACGGGGGCGTAATTCACCCGGCCACTTTCGAGCTTATCGGAAAGGCGAGAGAGCTGGCGGATTCGGTGGAAACCAAAGCCGGCGTTGTAATAGCGGGACATAAGCTGCAGTCGATGGCGGGGGAATTGATTGCGGGCGGGGCGGATAATGTTTATGTAATCGATGACCCGTTTTTGGCGGAGTTTGACCCGATTGCGCATCGCAAGGTAATAGCCGACGCGGTGAGCAAATACTGGCCTCAGATTGTTTTATACGCCGCGACACCGCAGGGCAGGGTGCTTGCGCCGTTAGTTTCATACAGGGTGGGCTGTGGATTGACCGCGGACTGCACGGGTCTTGATATTCGCGACAGCTCCCGCAAAGAGCAGATTGGGACACTGTTCCAGACGAGACCAGCGCTGGGCGGCAACGTGATGGCGACGATTTGCACGAAAAATTCAAAATCGCAAATGGCAACCGCCAGGCCCGGCGTTATGAAACGGTTACCAGCCGATAAGACCAGAAAAGGCAACGTTATCAATCACAAAGTCAATGTTACCCAGGACGATATATCGCTGGAAATTATCAAAACGGAGCTTGGGGCGGGCAAAGTCAACTTCGACGCTGAGGTGATTGTCAGCGGGGGCAAGGGAATGAAAGACCGCGACAATTACGAGCAGTTGCTCATCGAGCTTTGCGGGGCGATTCAGACGCGATTGAATGTTCCCGTCGAGAGAGGCGCATCTCGAGCGGCGGTTGAGCAGGGGTTCGCGGAAAGGATTCGCCAGGTGGGCCAGACGGGCACGGCGGTGGCGCCTAAGCTTTATGTGGCGATGGGGATATCCGGCGCGATTCAGCATATGATTGGTGTGGCGAATACCGAGACAATCGTGGCGATTAACAGCGACCCCAACGCGCCGATTTTCAAACAATGCGATTACTACATCGTCGGCACGGCTGAAAAGGTAGTGCCTGAGTTAGTCGCTGCTTTGTCCGCCACCCCCGACAACGACCTTCGAGGGCAGGCAGGCGGATAAACAGGAGCAGACATAGTGGCAAACGATACTGATTTTGGCAAAGTTGAAGTTTTGATAGTGGGCGGCGGGCCTGCGGGATTGAGCTGCGCGATTCAATTGAAGGTTCTCAGGCCGCAGACCGAGATTTGCGTCATCGAGAAGGGTGCGGAACTCGGCAATCATAATCTATCCGGTGCGGTTCTTGAAAAAGAGCCGATTCATACGCTGCTCGATGCCGCATCGCCCGGCTGGCAAAACAGCGACCAGGCAAAGGACGTACTGGCGAATAAAATTGACAAAGATGACGTGCTGTTCCTGTTGGGCAAAAAATTCGGCTTCAACATACATTTTGCGATTCGCTTAGCCAAACTTTTCGGCGTGGACTTCGGCCAGATGACGCACACTGGCGATTATACGATTTCAGTCAGTAAACTCACCAAATGGCTCGGGCAAATCGCGAAGAATCTCGGTATCGAGGTGCTTTGCGGGTTCGCGGCGACAGATATCGTCGTTGACGACAATGGGGCGGGGGCGGTCAAACTCGTTGACCAGGGACTAAATAAAGAAGGACATCACCAGCCCAATTACCTCGAAGGCGAAACCATCGAGGCGAAGTACATCGTACTGGCGGAGGGCTGCGACGGGCTTTTGACGGAGAAATTTGTAGAGAAGGCGGGACTTAAAAGAAGGGCGAATCAGCTTTACTCGGTTGGTGTAAAAGAGCTGATTAAGGTTTCGCCCGAACAATACGCTGAGTTTACCTCCGGCAGAGTTGTTCACGCGATGGGTTACCCGATTTGGACGCCAGTGGTCGGGCCGGGGATGTTCGGCGGAGGCATTGTTTATCCTTTCCAGGCGGAACACCTGGCGGTCGGTATGATTGTCGGGGCCGACTGGAAATATTACGATTTCAATCCGCAGGATGCGTTGACGCTTTTCAAACAGCACAGCAGGGTGAAAAAATTCGTCGAGGGCGGTACGGTTGTCGAAGCAGGTGCGAAGATGATTCCCGAAGGCGGCTGGGAGGCGGTGCCGCGAAACCCAATTAGCGGCGCTATCGGCAAAGGCAACGTGATTATATTAGGCGATTCCGCGGGCTTTGTGAATATGCTCAAAATCAAAGGGCTGCACAACGCGATTGATTCGGGGATGATGGCGGCAAAGGCGATAACAGAGACAATCGATAATCCGCGTGAGTCGGCGGTTCGCTATACCGATTTGCTTTTGAAATCCAATGTCGCGAAGGAAATGAAGCGTGCCGCGAAGTTCCGCCAGACCGTCGCCAAATTCGGGCCATTGCAGGGTATGCCTTTGTCGGTGCTGGGGACATTGCTGCCCGCGTTCAATATCGAGAAGGATTATGAGGCGATGACGGTCCTGCCATATCGGCTAAAACCCGGTCAGCATTTCGACAAGGACACCTTTACAGCTATGGCTGCGACACATCACCGTGAGGAACAGCCGTCGCATTTGACGATTATCGACCGCAATATCTGTCAGGAAAAGTGCATACCGAAATTCGCGGCGCCCTGTATTACGTTTTGTCCGGGCGGCGTGTATGAAACAGTTCAGGGGGAAGTAAAACCCGCCAACCCTTCAAACTGTCTGCACTGCAAGACCTGCCAGAGGAAATGTCCCTTCGACAATATCCGCTGGACGGTTCCCGAAGGCACAGGCGGCCCGCGTTACAAGCGGATGTGAGCGCATACAGCGTTTAGCGAACAGCGTGTAGCGGACAGATGCAGACGCCAGACCATAGACCACAGACCAGAAGACGGAAGGTGAGTTTTCGGCTCAAACCTTTGGTGTTTGTTCGTCTTTTTGGCCTGCCAGGACAGGGAAGACGCTCTGCAATCCCCTGTCGAAGCTGGTGGTGTAAATGATGCAAATCGAATAGGTGATGGCCCAGTGCAGCTTGAAGGTGTTATTGCAAAGAAAGAAAATTATAAGGACGGTAGCCAGGCCGATGATGACCTGCGGGATGGTTGCGTCGCGGTCGCTTATCTGATTTTCGTCGAAGAGGTTGACGTATTGCATTATAATCAGCAGAACGCTGTTGATTATGTTCCAGACGGGGAAGACGAGCAGCCAGCCGGGGCATTCTTTGAGCATATAAAAGCCGGCGATGAGGCCGGTGGCCGCGTTTACCGTTATGGCAAAGAGCAGCATAATCCCTTTTTCGACATCTTTTTTTTTCCGTGGAGTGAAAACGTGATACAGGCACAGGAACATTGCGAGCATAAACAGGGCAATATAAATATATCGCCGCCATACGTCCAGGCGCATCGTAAAGGCGATTATATCGTCTTGTAACTTGCTGCTGGTGAAATAGAGGATGACGAATACCGCCGCCATCAGGAACAGCGAAAGCTCGTCATAGTTGGGGATTAGAAAGCCGAGTTTCTCTTCGTATAAGTCCGTCATATCATCAGGAGAATCGGGCGACGGGAACTCCTCTGTGACAGAAGGGGCTTTGTCGTATTCGGGAACATGCTCTTTCGGCGTCGCAACGGGCTCAAGCGCCAGGGGCGATAAATTGCTGTCGGTCTTGAATGCCTGGGGGACATAGATGGTATGCCGGCACGTCGGGCACAGGCCTTTTTTGCCTCGGCCGTCATCGTTCGCCAGTATTCGCTGCCCGCAGTAAATGCACTTGAAGTGTATCACGGCCTAACCATGCCTCCCGTTAATTTTTCACCGCAGAGGCCGCAGAGCACGCAGAGTTTATTTTGGATTTTTCCGAAGCGGGCTCTTCGCTTCGCTACGTGTCTCCGCGCTCTTGGCGTTCTCCGCGGTAAATCAATAGTCCACGAAGACGATATCTTCCGGTATTGCCACAACGTCCCGGCGTTTGGGGCCAAGGAGTTTGCGAATTTCGGTAGAGTGCTTGCCAGCCAGTGTCTCTAACTCTGCGCTGCTGAAATTTGTTACGGCCTTTGCCTTGTTATTGAGCCAGATACAATCGCCCGCCTCAAACGTTCCCTCGATTGATTTTATGCCGCTGGGTAATAAGCTCTTTTTATTTTTTACCGCCCGAATCGCGCCGTCGTCGATATTTATCACGCCCGCAGGAGAACTGTTGAGAATCCATCTTTCGCGGTTGCTTAGTTTGCGTTTGGGTAAAAATAATGTCCCGATTGTCTCGCCCGCGATGATTCGCTCGATGACGTTTTCGGTTTTGCCGTTGGCTAAGACGATTTTGCAGCCCGCGTTGGAGGCGACTTTGGCGGCCTCGATTTTGGTCTTCATTCCGCCCGTGCTGAACTTGGTTCCCTTGGTGCCTGCGCTTTTCAAGATTTCATCTGTGATTTCAAAGACCGTATCTATCGGCTTTGCGTCCGGGTATTTTTTGGGGTCTTTATCATACAGGGCGTCGATATCGGTGAGGATTATCAAAAGGTCTGCGTCGATTTTGCTGGCGACAAGTGCGCTTAGCCGGTCGTTATCGCCGAAGGCGGTGCCTATTTCGGCGGTTGAGATACTATCATTTTCATTTAATACAGGCACAACGCCAAGTTTCAAAAGCGTCTCGAGCGAGTTTTGCAGATTCAGGTAGGTCTTACGATTATTGAGCACCTCAGCGGTAAGCAGTACCTGGGCGACTGTAACGCCGAATTGCTCGAATGCCTTTCGATATTCCGCCATTAACATCGGCTGACCTATGGCCGCACAGGCCTGACGCATCCTGACATCGCCGGGCTTGTTTGAGAGCTTCAATTGTCCTGCCCCCATCCCAATCGCGCCGGAGGTAACAATCACCACCTGCTTACCCATTTTAAGCAGTGAATTTACCTGCCCGGCCATTAAGCCCACGTACCCGGCGTCGATACTGTCGTCCTTCGACAGGATGTTCGTGCCGATTTTTATTACTACTCGTTTTGCCTTATCGAAATTCCTCATTTTTCACCGCAGAGACCGCAAAGAACGCGGAGATTTTTAATAATAGCCACAAAAAGGCACAAAATTCACAAAACTACTTCCTTGAAATATTTAGCCCGCCGTTTTACGGCGGGTTGTATTTTAACCACAGATTACACAGATTGCCACTGATTTTAGAACCACTGTCAGAAGTGGGCTCTGCGCTTCGCTCCGTGTCCACTGATTCCTTTGTCATTCCTGCGCAAGCAGGAATCCATTTTTTGACACGGATTTACACGGGATTAACACGGATTTTTGCCACAAAAAAGCTTGTCTTCTCTCATCATTCAATAATATAATGTTCCTTTAAGGTCGGAAGATTTGATTTTTGTTTTGTAAAGGCAAAAAGTATGTCGACCTCAGATTTCCCAAGTAATCGTGAAGAAAAACAAGAAGAGAGGGAATTGTTTTACCTTGAACCGTTTCTTAAAAGAATAGACATCAAACCGGAACATATTGAACGCGGTGAAAACCCACCTGATTTTTATATAATATGTCAGTCTAATAAAATTGCTATCGAAGTAACTGAATATCACTCACAGTGTAAAGGAGTGGGTGGCCAGGATTGGCGAGCAGTTGAACAAGAATGGCAAAACATTCGGTCTTTATTTGTAGAGGAAAGAAAACAGTATCCTATACTCGATAATGTTCATGGGTTTCTTTTCTTTAAAGAATTAGAAATGCCCACAACTGCAAAACAAAAGCAATTTGTCACGGAGCTTCTAAAGTTTGGAGTCAGTCAATATAAATCCTTAAAAGAAGAAGAAAGTAGATTTGATTCTTTTCCATCTAATTACCCATTACTAAAAAAATACTTAAAAGAATTATATCTTGAGAAAGTGCATTGCTGGATAATATGGGACCGCGCATCTGCGGCTTTTGTTGGAACAAGTGAAGCAGAAATTGAACAATGCGTTCTAAAAAAACTTCAAACGTCCCGACCACAAAAAGTAGTTGAAAGCTGGCTTTTAATTGTTAGTGGTGCTTATATGTCTCAACAAATTGGGCTAACACCTTTTGAGATATTCAATGGGTTTGTTCGGCTCAATAAAAGATTAGAGAGCAGTTCTTTTGATAAAATATTTTTCTTCCAATATATGTATAATCGCATTCTTCGCTGGTCACACGATAGACAGTGGGAAGAAATAAAACCTGCATGCTTTGCCAGAGGTCATTAAGAACAGAAAGGAGATATTATGAAACAATACGAGCGTTTTCTTGTCTATGGTTTATTGCTAATCCTACTCATTTTAGTTGGGTGGTTCATAGATAATAAAGCCAAAGCTGAGAGGTATAAATGTTGGCCCTGCAGTGAGGGTGATTACGTGGGAGCATATATACTTGATACAAAAACAGGTCATCTTTATATGGCGAGAGGGTATAACAAAATTCGCGACTTGGGAGTAATCGGCGTTTCTTACTTACAGCTCAATAAGGATGGAAGTATCGACTTCAATTATGTTCCAATGGCAGATAAATAAATGAGAACAGCTTTTGTTAAATCTTTTGTGAGTTCTGTGCCTTTTTGCGGCAATCAAAATCAGTGAAATCTGTGAAATCAGTGGCTAAGCTTCTTATGCGTGAATTTTTTTCGGCCATCTGCGTAGTCGGCGACGATTTGGCCGGAGCCAAGGAGTTTCCATTTGTAAATCAGAAGGCCTTCAAGGCCGACGGGGCCGCGGGCGTGAATCTTCGTGGTGCTGACGCCTACTTCCGCGCCTAAGCCATACCGGTAGCCATCGCTGAAGCGCGTGCTGCAATTCCAGAATACGCCTGCAGAATCCACTAAATCGAGGAACCTTTCAGCGGTTGCCTTATCCTGCGTAACAATTGCATCGGTATGATGCGAGCCATAATGGTTTATGTGTTCGATGGCCTCATCGACGCCGGCGACGACCTTTATCGACAGGATGTAATCGAGATATTCTGTTGACCAGTCCTTTTCGGCAGCGGGTTTGACCTTGATGATTGCACGGGTTTTTTTGCAGCCGCGAAGCTCGACATTTTTTGCGTCGAAAGCAGCTTTGACCTTCGGCAAAAACTCCTTCGCGATTTTGTTATCGACGAGAAGCGTCTCCGTGGCATTACATACGGCTACATACTGGCACTTTGAATCGACGGCGATTTTCACCGCCATATCGATATCCGCGCCCGCGTCGACATAAACGTGGCATATTCCTTCCGCGTGGCCGAGGACGGGTATATTGGTGTGGTTCATTATGTAGCGGACGAATTCATTCGAGCCGCGGGGAATAACGAGGTCGATATCCTCATCCATTTTGAGCATTTCAGCGACATCCTGCCTCGTTTCGAGAAGTTGAATCCAGCCGACAGGTATTCCTGATTTTGCAGTTGCTTCCGCTATTACTTTTGCCAGGATTTTATTTGTATTGGCTGCTTCGGAGCCGCCTTTGAGGAGGACGGCGTTTCCGCTTTTAAGGCACAGCGTTGAAATCTGGACAAGGGCATCTGGTCTTGATTCGAAGACGACGCCTATGACGCCGATGGGACAACTAACTTTGTAGAGGTTGAGGCCTTCGTCGAGTTGGGTTGCGGTGAGCGTCTGGCCTACGGGGTCATCGAGTTTGATTAAGCTTTCGATGCCCGCGCAGACGTCGGCGATTTTGCCCTCGTCGAATTTGAGCCGTTTGAGCAGGGGGCTTGCTAATTTATTTTTTTCAGCAAGCCGAAGGTCTTTTTGATTGGCGGCGATGAGCTCCGCACTTTTGCTTTTCAACGCCTCGGCTATTTGTGCAAGGGCAGCGTTCTTTGTTTCGGTTTTAACGGCCGATAACAGTATTGACGCCGACTTCGCTTTCTTGGCTTTTTCCGCTATACTCATCTTTCTTCCAGCTTTACATTTTTGCAATTTGGCTTTATAATTGGACGAAACGCTGACGAGTATAGATAATAAATAGAAAATAATAAATAGAAAATAACGAACGTGCCCGCCATCCTAAGGGATGTCGAGGCCTTCGGCGGGTGTAGCTTAGTGGTAAAGCTCCAGCCTTCCAAGCTGGTTATGTGGGTCCGATTCCCATCACCCGCTTTTTTCGGAGGACTGAAGACGGATATCAGTTCTCTGTCTTCTGGAGAAGGGGACAAATCAAATCGGGGCTATGGCGATAATCTGAGAAAATCGGAAATCCGCAAGAAAATTTCAAGTTCTTAAAAACCACCGCATTTGCATCTAACCGTTTGTCCCTGTGTGAGTTAGGTCTTAGGGTGAGAAGTCCTATAATAAAATTTTGAAAAAATTTAGAAAAAGGTGGTGTTTTGTATTGACGAAGTGGTAAGGAATGGCAATAATTCCCTATAAGTGGTAGATGAGTGGCAGATAAGTGGAAGTGAAACCATGATTTTAATAACAGGCGAATACGAACACACAATCGACGGCAAGGGCAGGGTGCTGGTCTCCAACAAGCTCCGCAATCAAATAGACAGCCAAGAGCACGGCAGCGATTTTTATTTGGTCGTCGGGGCAAACGGCATATTGTCCTTATATCCTGAGAAGTGCTTCGAACGTATGACGGTTGCGATGTCGCAGAAGAACGCGGCCCCGGATGAAATCGTAGCTTTTGAGCGAATGAATTTCGCTTTGGCAGGGAAGGTCGAGTTAGACAGCCAGGGACGGCTGCTTTTAAATGAAAAACTGCGCAAAAGGGCAGGATTAAAAGATAACGTAACATTAGTAGGGGTACGGGACCACATCGAGTTTTGGAACACGCAGGATTGGGAGCAGTATCTGTCGGACAATATGGCGCAGTATCAGAAGCGCGTGGCGCAGGCCCGGCAGGAGATTTTGCAAAAGCAGAGTCAGGATTTAGAGGGGTGAAAGGAGTCCAAATGTTAGAATTGTATCCGAACCATTGTGAGGTCGTCAAAGACAGCTTAAATGGCACAAGGGCAATCGATGAGCAGACGTTTGCCTCATTGGAGGTGCTGAATGACCGGCTGGAAAGGGTAAAAAAGCTCGGCGGTAAGTTCGCAAGCGTGGCTTTTTCGCCTGCGGTCGAGCAACTAAAGAGGAAACCGAGCAAGGTGGCGGTTGGTTAGGGTTGATGGCGGCTGTTGAAAGTGGATGGTTCGGCGACGGAACATATACCGGTTCTTGCAGATGTACTTGTTGAGCAGATAAAGCTGCCGCAGGACGCGGTGGTGGTCGATGCGACCATAGGGCAAGGAGGCCATAGCTTACTGTTTGGCAAGAGATTGGGCCCCAAGGGAGCTATAATTGGCCTGGATGTTGATACAAATGCTATCCGAAGGGCCCAATCTGTTTTAGAAGGGCTGCAATGCAGGGTGATTCTGGTAAACTCCAATTTTTCCGAAATAGCGGATGTCGTGCGCGGGCAGGGGATTGAAAAAGTTGATTTCATACTGGCTGATTTAGGGGTTTGCTCGGCGCAGTTAGAGGATGACCGGATGGGTTTAAGTTTTCAGCGAAATATGCCGCTGGATATGCGTTTGGATAAAAGATTAAAGACCACTGCTGCCGATATAATTAACAGAGCAGATGAGAAGACGCTTGCGGATTTGATATACAGGTTTGGTGAAGAAAGGGCATCGAGGCGGATAGCAAGGTTTATTGTCGAGCGTCGTCATCGTGAGCCGATTAGAACGACAGGTCAGCTTGCCGCGATTGTGTCAAGCGCTTTGACAAAAGGCGGACAATGGTCGAGGATTCATCCAGCGACCAGGACCTTTCAGGCGTTGCGAATCGCGGTCAACAATGAACTGGAAAACCTCGAAACGCTGCTCGGTTCTGCCCCGGCGCTTTTGGGGCAGAATGGTTACGTAGCGGTCATCAGTTTTCACAGTTTGGAAGACCGGCTGGTAAAGACGGATTTTAAGAGTAACGAAAGCAATGGGATTTATCGAATTGTTACGAAAAAACCGATATCACCTTTACGTTCGGAAATATTGAATAATAGACGGGCAAGAAGCGCCAAATTAAGGATTGCACAAAAAGTGCAATAGAAAGGTTGAAGGGAGTCGCATTATGACATCGGATGCAAAAATTGGGTTGTTGCTGGGACTGGTATTTATATTTATTATCGCATTCGTAATTAACGGCCTGCCGGGCCTTCATCAGAAGGATAACAGCAACAAGCTGACGACCAATATGGTCGGGCTGGAAAGTAATCCGTCCGGAATCGGGGCCAACGAACGCAGGGTTCAGATGGCTCTGGACCAGCCCGCCGCTGGTGCTGCGGGCGGCGTACAATCCCCCGAAGTAACACCAGGCGCGACAGTAACGCCGTTGCCGCAGGGAACGCCAGTCGCCGCGGGATCCGCGCAGTTTGGTCCTTCGTCCGCTCAGCCGACTCCGAGCAGCGTTGGGGTTGCGCCGGCGGAAATGACCCCGGCTGTATCGATAGACCCGACTGTTTCCGCTCCGGCACAGAACGTCCCCGCAGTTAATACACAGCCGACGGCGGCACCTGAGCCGGCGAAGGTGTATGTAGTTCAATCCGGCGACAGCATCAGCGGAATCGCCAAAAAAGTTTACGGCGTCAAGGAAGGCGTAAAACAGAAAAATATAGACGCTATATTCGCAGCCAACCGAAAGACACTTAACAAAATTAACGACCTTCAGGTCGGCCAGAAATTGATTATACCGTCGATACCGGGTTCAACTGCCGCATCGTCATCGCCTGCCGAGGTTCTTACGGACAAGAATTTCACAAAGGTCGAATCGGTCGGGCAGAAGCATTCGACGGCCAATACCAATAAGCCGGCGGCAACGGCAAAGTCAGGAAGCGTTTATGTTGTCAAAGAAGGTGACAGCTTATGGAAGATTGCGGCCTCGCAACTTGGCGACGGCAATCGTTATAAGGATATAGTCAAGCTGAACAGCGATATTTTGTCCAGTGAGGATGATATCGCGGTTGGGATGCAGTTGAAGATGCCGGCCAAATAGTCCGGGCCGGCCGGTTCCTTTGTGGTTACTACGCGGTTTATGCGGTTGGGGTTTTGCCTGGTTTTTGTTGCGTTCTATTTCACGTCGGTGATGCTATTCACCGCTTCCCTTCGCAACGCCAACGACAGGATATTCTACAAAATCTGTGCCGCGCGTGTGTCCCAGAGTCGCCTCAAGCAGCAACTCGCGGGCAAACAGTTGCGGCTGGAAAATCTGATTAACCCCGCCAGCGTTTCTCAGCAGGTTAATCAGCAGATTAAGCAAATTAAGCAAATTAAGAAGTAAACGGTATTTTCCGATTACAGGGATTTTTTCGGGCAATGAGTATCGAGCATCGATTATCGAGCGGTCGTGTCACTGTCTGGCTGTTTGCGGCTTTAATCGTTGCTTTTGCGGCTCTGGCAACACGATGTCTTTATCTCCAGTATTTCAGAAACGAGTACTATTCCGACTTATCCGCCAGGCAGCAGCAAACCGTTGCGACTATATCGCCTCAGCGAGGTGCTATTCTTGACTGTCGCGGCAGGGTGTTGGCCGCCAGCGAGGAAATCCAGACGGTTTTCGCTGAGCCGAGAGTTCTTGATGACCCCAAGGAAACTTCGAGTGAGCTGGCGGATGTTCTGGATATTGGCGCTCATAACATTTGCAGTATTATTACTGATAGTGAAAATCCCGGCTTTGTCAAAATTAAAGTTGGTGTTGACGCCAACCAGGCGATTGCGGTCCGCAAAATTCACGGTGTGGGAATCCAGTCCGACTGGGAACGGCATTATCCGATGGGGCCGCTTGCAACTCATATTGTGGGGTTCACAAGCGCAGATAACCGGGGTCTTGAGGGTGTGGAGCTTGCGTATAACAAAGACCTGGCGGGTTCGGCGGGGCGAAACATTTTTATCGCCGACGCATTCCGCAGACCCATTCGGCTAAGAGAACACGACGCTGACGTTACCGACGGCGTCGGAATTATCCTGACCATCGACGCGACGATACAGCAGTTTGTCCGCGAGGCGCTTTTAGAGCAGTATAAAAATTACCGCGCCGAATCAGCGGTTGCGATAGTAGCTGAACCGAAGACGGGCGCAATTCTGGCTATGGTATCTTTGCCTGATTATGACCCTGCTAATTTCAATACGGCGGATGCGAACTCGCTTCGCAACCGCGCGATAACAGACCAGTTTGAGCCGGGCAGTTTGATAAAACCGATGGTTATGGGGCCTGCTGTCGAGGACGGAATCGTCAGCTTGAAGGAAAAGATATTCTGCGAAAACGGCAACTACTGCGGCAAGGGGTTTGGCTGCATCAGCGAGTATCGAAACGGATTTGGCTATCTGACTCCGCGGGAGATTCTGGTCAATTCGAGCAATATAGGAATGGCGAAAGTAGGCCAGAAAATGGGCAAGGAGAAAGTTTACCAGGCGCTTAGAAATTTCGGTTTCGGCAAGGAGACGGGGATTGATTTGCCGGGTGAAGTTTCCGGATTGCTCTGGCCTCCGCAGAAGTGGACCGGCTACAGCGTTACGCGAATACCGTTTGGGCAGGAGATAACCGTTACGGCGATACAGCTTGTTCGTGCCTTTTGCATACTTGCCAACGGCGGGCATCCCGTAAATATGCACGTGGTTAAAGCGGTTGTGGACAACGAGGGCAACATCGTGAAGATGACTCAGGCCCCGCCGCCGCTTGCATATTGTATTGACCCTGAGGTTGCCAAATGGCTTGTTACAGATGCTATGGTGGGCGTGGTCAACGAGGGGACAGGCAAAAAAGCGAAGCTGAAAAAATGGCAGGTATTCGGCAAGTCGGGCACCGCCAATATCGCTAAAGCCGGCGAAAGGGGCTACGCTGAGCACCAGTATATCGCATCATTTGTCGCGGGCGCACCGGTTGAAGACCCGCAGGTTATCGTTCTTGTATCAGTTCGCAGGCCTGATATGTCCTTAGGCAAGGGCTACACAGGCGGAGCAATCTCCGCACCCGTCGCCGGCAAAATAATCGAAAGAACGCTCACCTATCTCGAAAATGGCCGTCGCCTGGATTCGCCGAAGGGCCATCTGGCGGCAAGTAATCCTCAGGCCCGCTGATTATTTGTAGCCGAGGTATCCGGCTTCGGCGCAGAATAGCAGAATGTCCCTTCCCAACGGTGCGGCGTCGGTCGAACCCTGCTGGCCTCCCTCGACAATAACAGCCACCGCGATTGTTCTTCCTTTTGCGTCTTTGGCGAAGCCGCCGAACCAGGCGTGCTCGGGCTGTGAGGTCGAGCCGGTTTTGCCATATAGTCGTATCCCCCGCGAGGAGAAATTTCTTAGTGCAGGCGCAAATTCCCTGTTGGCGGTTCCGCCCGATTCTTCCACGACGGCGTGCATTCCCTCATAAACGGTTGCCAGTGTTACAGGCGAGATGTTCAGGTTGACCGGCTCAGGTTTCGGCGAACAGGGGTCGTCTATGAGTCGGGGCGGGATGTAAATACCGCCTCTGGCTAAGCAGGCCATCGCGTTTGCCACCTGTAAAGGCGTTACCCTGAGGTTACCCTGGCCTATTCCGAACCACCGGTTTTCGCTCGGCTCCAGGGTGGGCAGTTGCTCGAAACTTGTAATCGTGTCCTTTGCGGGAGTGTTTGCTATCTGTCCCTGCACCTGTCTGAAGATGCGAAGCGGGAGATTCGGTTCCAGTGATTCATCGGACGAGGGCAGGGGGACGGGAGTCGAATCCGGCAGGGCGAGGCGCCCGTAGCCGAATCTGAAAAGCCAGCTTTGCAGAACGACGGGGTCTATTCGGTCGGCCAGGTGTGAAAAATATATGTTGCAGCTTCCCTTTATGGCGTTGCGGGCGGTGTTTGGCCACATACTATCATGTCCCCAGTGGTTTCTGAGATATATGAGGCAGTTTGGCCAGCCCTGGGGGGCCTTGTGCGAGGGGCAGCTTATCACTTCGCTGGCGGTAATCTTTCCGGATTCCATACCGGCTATCAATATCAGCGGTTTTATAGCCGAGCCGGGCGGATAATGCATATTTATCGCCCTGTTGCGCAACGGCTCGCAGGGGTCGCCGGCGAGTATGCTGTAGGTTTGTCTGGCAAGATTCAAGTCGTAATCAGGCAGCGAAACAAGAGCGAGAATATCACCTGATGCCGCGTCGATAACAACCGCCGCGGCAGGGGCCTTGCAGTTGCGATTTAGCGAGCAGTCGGCTATACGTCGCTCGATTTTTTTCTGCAGCTCGATATCGATTGTCAGGCGGACGTTTTGGCCGAACTGCGCCTCCGTCTGACGCACCAACTGGCGGTCTATGTCATAGACGACCTCGCCTCTTTTGCCGCGAAGAATCTGCTCACAGACGTATTCGACGCCGTCTTCTCGCCCGCACAGCTCATCATCCAGATAACTTGACAACCTGTCTTCGGCGAAAAGGTCTTTATCCTGCTGGCGGGGCGGGCCTACCCAGCCGATTGTCTGTGCTGCCGCCGACCCGAAGGGATATACGCGCTGGCCCTTTGCTATAACCTCCACCCCAGCCACGTTGAGAAATTCCACTCTCGCGGCGAACACCGCATCATCTGTTTTCAATTCAACGACGGGCTGCGTTTTTTTAAGCTCGGCGATGTCGTTCACTTTGTTTATCAGCAAAAGGCGGTCGCACGGGTCAGGGATTTTTTTTTCAAAATCCGCTACCGCTTCGGCGAGCGGGATGTTATTAAGATTCCGGCCGTATTTCTTCAGCAGGTCGGCGCTGGGGTTGTTTCTGGCCCAGGCGAAAAACGTCCGCAGGTTCCAGATTTTGTCGTTTATCTTTTGAAGCCGAAGCACTACGTCCTCGCGGGACATACCGAACTGCGCGCATTTATCTATCAGCAGCTCGAGGTCTTCCTGCCGGTCGGCAAATTCCTGTTGCAGGGGTGATGTGTTGGCGTCGGGGTCTTTCGATTTGGTGCGAAGTGATAACGCCTGAAGCACGCGTTCATCGAGATACCGGCTCAAATCATAGTTCACAGCCAGCCAGAATCTCGGCTCATCGTCGGCGAGAATTTGCCCCTTTCTGTCGAGTATCTTTCCTCGCATCGTTCTGACCTGCTGGAACGAGCCGCTTTGAATCCGCAGTTGTGAGACCTGTTCCCTGTAAAACGACGTTGAGAGAAGCTGCATATCTATCAGGCGGAGCACGCAAACGCCGAGCAAAACGGCCCCCGCGATTACCAGGATAGTCATTCGTTTTTTATACATAGCAGACGTTTAAAACATGTCGAGAGATTTGCGGGCCATTTATTTTCGTCCGCGGCGCCGGTTTTTTATACGCATCAGCCAGTCCAAAAGCAAGAACAAAACGGGCCCCAGCACTGCCGAATAAATCGATGTCCCCAATAATGCGCCCATGCCGCCCGGTCTTGGCGATTGACCCGCCACGCGAGCCAGCAGCCAGGCCATGCATCCTGTGCCCAGTGCGACGACGAATATGGTAATCGCCTCGTGAGGCGCTTTTTTGATGGCAATGAGACGATGCAGATACGCCAGGGCAGTCCCGAACAACCCGAAGCTGATTATCAGAGGCCCCATAGAGAAACCGCTCGCCGCTATGTCCGCGGCGAAACCAAGCACAAACGAGCTGATAATCGCCTCCGATTCGTTGCCGCGGACCGCGAAAAAAACCATCGCAATCAACAGCAGGTCAGGCGTGACACGCAGATCCGTTACCGCGATTGTGTCAATCCAGCGTGCCTGTAGAAGGGTGGCAATTAGAACCAATACCGCAAAACGCGGCCAGTGCATTTTACTCCTCCGTGGCGATATAAAAGGAACAAATGGTTGGCAGGGAGGCGAGCCGCATATTTATTTCCCGCCGGATGTTTTGGCGTTCTCGACTCGACTGATATTGCCGGGACCCTGTGGGTTCATTAGTATGACCGCCACGTTGTTCAGTTTTGCAATATCACAACTCGGCTTGACGGTGATATCCCACAGCGCCGCGTTCTTGTTGTCTCTTTTGCACTGCTGCACCTCGCCGACAATCATAGCGGAGTCCAGATACCCTGGTTTTTTGCGAAGCATCACCGGCGAGCCGATTTTGATTTCGTGTTTGACCGGCACCATTTTTATTTTCGCCGAATTGTTTCCGGCGCCCTGCATCAGCATGTTTATTTCCACGTCCGGTATATTTACCTGGACCACCGACGAGGAGTCGCTGAAGAGCCGCACTTTGGCCGTGCGGGCATACAGGTCTGATATGGTCCCGATGACGCTATTGTCGCCTATGACAAAAAGGTCTTTGGTAAGCCCATCGTCTTTTCCGCGATTTATAATAAACTCGCTTCGCAGCCCCGATGCCGAGGTGACGATAACGTCCGCCGGCACTAATTTGGCCCCCTCAAGGCCGCGTAATCTTGTCCGAAAGCCCGACAATTGCTGAATCGTCTGGTCTTTCTGGCGTAGTTCCTCTTCGAGGTTTGCGATGTAGTTTTGATACTGCGATTCTTTTCGGCTGAAGTCATCCTTGAGCGGAAGCTCGGTCATGGCTGAAAGCGGCATCTGTTTTCCCGCGCTGAGGGGCCAGTGGAAAAGGCGGGCGAACGCAAACTGGAACCTGCTGGTAATCGCAAGAGGGGAAAAAAGCAGGATAAATCCGGCCAGCATAAACCAGGCGAACAACATTCTTCTGGAGATTCTGATTCGCTTCCGTGCCATAACCGCATCATGAATTTCTGGTTACTACAGCATCCTGTGCCATTACCAGCCGGAGTCGCTATGCTCCATTGTGTCCTTCCACAACTCCAGGTTCTCCAGGTAAACGCTCGTGCCTCGCGCCACCGCAGTCATCGGGTCATCGACGCGAATGACTTTAAGGCCCGTTGCGTTTGCCAATACTGTGTCCATTCCCCGCAGAAGTGACCCGCCGCCGCAGATGTGAATCCCGTTATCGATAAGGTCGGCGGCCAGTTCGGGATCTGCCTTTTCGAGTGTTCTTGTTACCGCGTCAATAATGGCCGCCACCGGCTCCTTAAGGGCCTCGCGAATTTCTTCGCTTGTGATAACAATTTTCCGCGGAAGCCCTGAAATGGTGTCTCTTCCTGAGACCTCCATAGTCAGCTCTTCTTCAAGCGGCACCGCTGAGCCGATTTGTATTTTTACCTTTTCTGCTCTCGGTTCGCCGACCAGCAGATTGTATGTTCGTTTGAGGTGATTGATGACCGCCTCATCCATATCGTCGCCGCCTACGCGGATTGATTCACAGGTAGCGATGTCCGCCAAGCTCATTATCGCGACTTCGGTTGTGCCGCCGCCGGTATCGACAATCATCGATGCCGTCGGGTCTGTAATCGGAAGTCCTGCCCCGATGCCCGCCGCCATCGGCTCATCGACCAGATATACTTTTCGTGCGCCGGCACGCTCTGCGCTGTCAATGACCGCTCTGCGCTCAACCGCCGTTATCCCGCTGGGCACGGCGATAACCACACGGGGCCTTATAAGAGTGCCCCTGCCGTGAACCTTGCGAATGAAGTAGCTGAGCATTGCCTCGGTGATTTCAAAATCGCTGATGACGCCGTCTTTGAGAGGGCGAATTGCGCTGATTGAGCCGGGGGTTTTGCCTAACATTTCGCGTGCGACGAGTCCCACAGCTTCGCCGTTGTTGAGGACCTGGTTGGTGCCTTTGCGGACAGCGACGACTGATGGCTCATTGAGGACGATTCCCTTGCCGCGGACACAAACCAGCGTATTACAGGTACCGAGGTCGATACCCATATCCATACTGAACCTGCCTAATATCGTGTCCAGAAACTTCATCGATTCCGTTCTCTACATATAAAAATGCCCGGGTTATCCGGGCATATTCTATCGTATCCTGCCTGCCGACTCAACAAGGAAATTTTATGGAATTTTGAATAGTGTCTCGTAGATGAAATAGCACTTAACGGCGACGAAGGCCGCCGTGGCCGACATTACGCCGAATGCTACCGCCAGAAGGACCGTATAAAGATTGCTCATTGCCGCTGGTTTTGCGCTGCGTATTTGTGCTTCAGGACTCATATTCCATCCTCAATAAACGTATCTTAAATCCGGCGATTCGGCTTACAGGTTGGTCGCGGCGTTATCGCCGACTTTTGGTCCGCCAGTGGCGGACTGTACCAACTCAAGAACACCTACGGCCTTTTCGGTATCCACGTCAACAATAAGAACGTCGCAGATAAACTCGCTGCCTCGTGTAACGTGAAATTTCATTCCTTCCTTTACGCCGTCCGCTGAGCCGATTGATATTGTGGCCAGTGAATTCTTTGCGTCAACCTCGGCAATCAACCCCTTGAGGTTTATCGCCGCGGCTGTGGTCTGCGCGGGCAGTGCATATCCCTTTTCCTGTGTGACCGGTGTGCCTGCCGCCGCAACCTTGCCGCCGGCCTGCATCGTCTTGTCTAACCGGTTCTGCAAATCCGCTTTCTCTTCAACCAGCCGGCGTTTTTCCGCCTCAGCTGCCTCTATTATTGCCGTCTTTTCAACGAGTGCGGTGCTGGTCTGCTCAAGCTCCTTGCTGAGCTTTATCTGCTCGGCCTTTAACTGCTTCACATCTTCCTGGGCGGTGCTGAGCAACTGCGTCTGCTTTTCAGTGGTTGCCTGGAAGTCCTTGGTGATGCTTGCCCAGCCGTTGACCCTTTCCAGAAGCTCGGCTCTTTCTCTTTCGACGGTGTTAATCTTCGCCTGCAGGTCGTCGGCCCTGGTTTTCAGTGTTGAAAGCTGGCCGTTCAGCGACTTTTCAAGGTCGTCTTTTTGCTGAATCTTTTCCTTGAGTTGATTGTTTAAGCTTTCCTTGTCTTTTTCAAGTGAGTCTCGCTCGGAATTAAGCGAGGCGTATTTTTGCCTGTAGTTGTCCGCGTTGGCGACGTATGTCACCACAATGCCGCACAGCAAAATTGCGGATAAAGTCAATAGGACTATGAGTATCTTAGTAAGGTTGCTCAAGATTAGCTCCTTTCACCAGTTTTACTAAATTCCAATGTAGAGGGGATTATACCCTGCCACCCGCTGTCTTATCAACACCCTTATTTTACGATTTTAACACGTTTGGGTCAAGTTAATTTTGGTAAAATGGGGTATTCATCGCCCAGCTCCTATTCTCACCGTCCTATATTATTGCCAGAGGTGTATTGCAAAACCGCCTTAGCCGCCGCAAGCCGGGCAAACTGGAATTCACTTTTTAATAATTCCGGGAGGAACTTTTTAAGGGTTGGCGTCCTGATTTGGCCTATTGCCAGGGCCGCCAGCGTCTGGATGCGGGCCTTTGCCTCCTGATCCTGTGTGTTGGCTGTATTTTTTGTGAGGGCATCGATGACGACCTTTTCGCCAGCGGTATCGCCCAGGTTGCCAAGCTGTTCTGCCGCCACAAGACGGACCTCTGTCAGGTCGTCTTTGAGCATTGTCAAAAGGGAGTCCCTTGCCTGGGATGTTCCCAGCACTCCCATTGCCCGGATGCCGCAAACCCGGTCATCGGCGTATGCGCTTATCAGCATTGCCCAAAGCTTTTGATAGATTTTATCGTCACCAAGCTGGGCAATGGCCTCAATCGAACTTAATATGACCTTTTCATCGGAGGTTTCATCTCTCATGGTTTCGTAGAGCAGGGGCAGCGCTCGCTTGGGCGATTCGCCTGATTTGCCTAACAGGAAGGCGGCGTTCGCTCTGACAGTTTGGTCCTTACTTTTTATGGATGCGTGGATAATCGCAATCCCGCCTGCGGAACCAAGCTTATAAGCAGCATAGGCGGCGGCGATTTTGGCGTTTTCATTATCGTCTTTGAGTAATTGGGTGATGTCGCCCCGTGCCTGCGAGTAGCCGGTGTCGCCTATCGCGACGGCGGCCGCAAATCTCACCGGCACAAACTCGTCTTTGAGCAGTTGCTGTACTTTCGGCATAAACTTACGTGCCCGGCTTATCGGAATGGCGGCAACTCTCTCGATGGCGTTGGCTCTGACCTGCGGGTTGCTGTTGGCAAGGGCCTGCTGGATTATCTGTGTCGCCTGAATTTCGAGGTCGTTGCTTATGGGATTGCTGGCTGTGACGCTGCCCGTTTGCTGCTTTACGGAACCGATTTCACAGCCGCAAAAAGCAATCAGCGAGAGTATAACACAGATGAAAACGGCTCTATTTTTTGCCGGGTGTTTTATCGTCATTTATTTTGCTCCCTTTTTCGTCTTTGGTCCGTCGTTTCAGTAAGAATCGCTCAGCAATTTGCGCTATTATGATTACAACTACACTCAACTGACAAGCAAAATCCAGCAATTGGCCGTGTTTACTGAAAAAGGTAGTCCTTGAATCGATGGGTACGGTATCGGCGAACCAGCCCACAACACCCTGGCGGTCAAACGCCTTTCGCGGCAGATTCCCCGCGGCATAGCCATCCTTAATCCGGCCAAGCGTGTCAACCATACAACTGATTCCCGTGTTGACGCTTCGCAGCACCGCTAACCTGTTCTCCACCGCCCGAAACGCGCAAATCGCCGCGTGTTGTGAAAGCTCGGTAGCGGGCAGGACTTTGCCGTTTTCGAATCGGACAAACCATCCGTCATTGCTTATATTCACAAGCCAGTTGATTTGCTTGTTGCCCCGCTCATCCAGCGCAAATTTTCTCGCCATAAAAGGCACCGCGTCCTCGTAGCAAATCATCACGCTGAATTTGTAAGTCCGGTTCGCATCCTGCGGCTGCATTTCAAACACCGTATATTCCGTGCCCGGGTCAATCGTATAATCGAAATCGTAAGGCGACATTTTCAGGAACAGTTTGTGAACCAGCGGGATATTGGAAAATGGCAGCATCTCACCGAAGGGCACGAGATATATTTTGGAGTATTTTTGAGGCGCCTGGTTGCCGTCGGGCTTATACAGAAAGGCGGAGTTAAACTTTTGCGCCAGCCGAATGTCGTTTTGGTCGTATCTCGGGGTGCCGTCGTATGCGCCGGCCAGGACAAACGCCCCCTTTTTCGCGTGCTCGCGAATGGCTTCATCGAAGATTTTATACTGATGGTCATCAACTAAGAGGCGCAAGAGCTGCTGGTTCAGTATCGCCTGAACCATTGTCTCAGGCCACACTATAAGTTTAGCCCCGGCAGGAATACACTGGTTGCTTTGACCCAGCAACTCATCTAAAATCTGCTTCTCCGCGGCAAATGACTTCTTGACGGATATCGGTATATTCGTCTGAACCGCCGCAACCATAGGCCCCTGTGTAACAAATTTATCCGACTGGTTTATTCGCCATTGGCCATATAAAAGTGTGCCAACAACTGCCGCGACTGTAACGAGAATTGAGGATTTAGAATTTAGAATTAAAAAAGACTGCTGGCATCTCATCCGGTTCTTTTCTAAATTCTCAATTTTAAATTCCAAATTTTTCACAGAAAGTATAAAACCTGCAATCAAGCCGTTAACCATCGCCACCACAAACGATACGCCTGCCGCGCCGAATATGTCTGCTATCTGGATTAAAGCGGTGTTGGTGAATTGACTGTGAGCGAGATAATTCCAGTAAAAACCGCCCAGGAAAAATCCCTGCATTTGTTCGATACCCAAGACCAATATCGGCAGGGCGATAAAAAGCGGTATTCGTTTTGTTCGGCACCACCGCAAGGACAATACCAGTATAGGCCAGAGCAGGGCGGTATAAAGGCAAAACGCAATCCAGCCCACAACTGTTACGAAGCTCATCCAGTATATATTTCCGAGCCAGTAACATGTCCCGACAACATACGCGGCAAGATACAGCTTAAACGGTTTGATTTCACAGAAGCACACAAGAACAAAGGGCACATACGCCACCCACGCCAACGGCCACCACCCAATCGGTTGTTGTGCCAGCGTAAGCATCACCGCAGTTGCGGCAAAAGCAGTTAAAAGACGCAAAATCCCTTTCATGTTTTGAATACTCAATCCGTTATGCCCTTCAAAGCGGTCGCTATCTCCGCGGAGATATACTGTTTTTGATTGTTCATTCGAATGGCGAACTGGCCGGTGAACAGCTCCAGAAGGTCTTTGTTCGACAGGACCTGTTTTGGTGAATATCCGATGTCTGGTATGAGCCGTTTAAGTTCGCCTATTTCGACGATATTCAATTTGTGTTCTTTTTCAATGCTCGCGCGAGTATCAAGTTGTGCGAGCCGCTGTTTCGCTTTTTTTGCATAGTCCGCGGAGATTTCGATGCCGACGTAATTTCTCCGCAGTTTACTCGCCGCCGCCGCAGTTGTCCCTGAGCCGACGAACGGGTCAAGAACGCAGTCGCCGGCATTCGAGCTTGCCGCGACGATTCTCATAAGCAACTGCTCAGGCATCTGGCAGGGGTGCCAGCCGGTGCGTTCTTTGAATGTCCCGCACACGCGAGAATCCTCCCAGACATCGTCGGGCATCTTTCCCGCGGGGTTGGCTCGCTTGTCCGCGTAAATCAACTGCCGGTCGGATGGAACTCGCACGGCGTAATCGTTGAAGGCGAAGCTTTTCGGGTCGTTGACAAAGTAAAATATGTGCGTATGCGAGCGTGCAAACTTGTCTTTGGTCTGCTGGCCGAATGTGTAGTGCCAGATTATCCAGTTGCGCATAAAAAGCCCGATTTCGTCGGCGATTATTTTTACATTCGCCGCGTAATCGTCGCCTATGGCGATATAAAACGAGCCGGTTGGTTTCAAGACCTTTTTGCAGGCCGTCATCCAGTCCTTTGTCCATGCGATGTAGTTGTTGCGTTCGATTTTGTCGTGGTACTTGTCGTATTTGTACCCGATGTTAAAAGGCGGGTCGGCAAATATCAAATCCGCGAATGGTTCAGCGACCCTGCTCAAGGTTTCGATGCAATCGCCGTTGATTATCTTGTTTAACATTTCTTTCATATGGGCACATTTTACAGTTAAAAACACAAAACACAAAACTTAAAACCGTTGATTGTATTATCGACCTGAAGAGTAACGACCCGGAGATATGGACTATTAATTAGTGCGGTGTTTATTGTTTGCCGGCTGACTGCGGCGGGCGAATGATGAATTGCTCGGTGAATGTTGCTCCCGACAGGTAATCGGTGAAATTGACCTTTACGGTCAAAGGTTTGTCGAACTTGTCAACGATTCCGGCCGCGTCAAAACTCAGCCGGTAGCTGCTCGACAGCATCCCGCCAAGCCATAGTTTCTTAATCTCATTCGGCTCAACTCGCCACTGTGCCAAGCGGGCCTCACTCTCTTTTTTGTTCAGGTCCCACAGTTGAACGTCAATCGCCCCGGCCGCCTTGATAACGTCGCCCGTCTCATCAATCGGCTCAACGTAAACGACCAGATTTTTCTTCCCTGTTGCGCCGGGGGTCTTGTCCTCGTCGTAAAAGTTTGTGTATCTGCCGATTTCGATTGATTTGAGATGATATATCGCGTCGGCTCTCTTGTCCCCAGGCAGTTTCGAAAGCGACTCCGCCTGTTTTTTGAGCCGGTCGTTTTCCGTTTGGGTTTGTTCGAGTTGGTTTTGCAGGTCTGCCTTTTGCGCGGTAAGCTGCTGAACCTGTTGTGCAGTTGTTGGTTTTCCCGCTGTCTGGCCATCGCATCCAAACGCGAAAACCATCGCTAACGATGAACTCCAGACAACAAACAATGAACTACGAGTTAAGAACATCATTTTCAATTCTCTGGTTCTAACTTTCCTTATCAGTCGCCTTGACTATTTCCGGCGCCTTTTGCAATATTCTGTCCGCAAGCCCATAGCCAATCGCCTCGTCGGCGTCGAGCCACAGGTTCCTGTCGCAGTCCTTCTCGATTTTCTCCGCCGTTTGCCCCGTGTGCCTGGCAAGAATGGTGTAGAGCCGCGCTCGCAGGCGAAGTATTTCTTTTGCCTCAATATCAAGGTCCGTGGCAGGCGCAATCAATTCTCCTGAAATTAACGGCTGATGAATGAGGATTCTGTTGTTGGCCAGCAAAAATCGTTTCCCCGCCTTGCCGCCGGCCAGCAATACGGCTGCCATACTCGCCGCCTGACCCACGCAGTATGTCGCCACGTCGCATCGCAAAAACTGCATCGTGTCATAAACGGCCAGTCCCGCCGTTATCGAGCCGCCCGGCGAGTTGATATAAAGATGAATGTCCGTCTTTGTGTCCTCGTTGCTCAAAAACAACATTTGCGCTATCACGAGGTTGGCGGACGAATCATCTATCGGCCCGCTGATAAAGATGATTCTGTCTTTGAGCAGCCGCGAGTAAATATCGTATGCCCGTTCGCCCCGGCCGGTCTTCTCAATTACTATTGGCACTAAATTCTGGTCAACTGTCATAGTTTTGCTCTCTTTTTAGTGGTTACTGTTTTTTGTCGGCTGGTTTTTCTTGTCCTGGTCTTCGAGCTTCAGCACCTCGTCGATGAGGCCGTATTGCAGCGCCTCATCCGCCGTCATATATCTGTCTCTTTCCGTTTCGGCAATTATCCTCTCAACGGGTTGTCCAGAGTGCTTGGCGAGCACCTCGTTCAGCATTTGCTTTGCCTTGAGGATTTCCTCCGCCTGAATCTTTATGTCCGCCGCCTGGCCATAAACCCCGCCCCACGGCTGGTGCAGCATAATTTTGGCGTGCGGCAACGCAAATCGCTTGCCCTTTGTCCCCGCCGCAAGTATCACCGCGCCGCCCGACTGCGCCCGACCAATACAGTAAGTCGCGACAGGCGAACTGACAAACTGCATCGTGTCATATACTGCCATCGTGTCGTCAACGGAGCCCCCCGGCGAGTTCACATACAAGCTGATTTCGGTGTTGCGCTTCTGATTATCGAGGTAAAGGAGTTTCATTATAACCTCGGTTGCCCGCGCGTAGTTGATTTCCCCGATGAGAAACACAATCCGGTTTTCCAGCAGCAGGTCGTCCAAACTCATCTGGCGGAATTGCTGATAATGGCCGCCGGCCGGCCCATACTGGTCCTGATACTGAACTTTCGGCTCAACCTTCATAATTCGTCTTTCAGGTCCTGTGTTGAACATCAAGCTTTCCCCTTAATAAGTCATAAGTCGTAAGCCACAAGAGCATAAGTCACAAGCACATAAGGAATAAGTAACTTTCCAACTTGTGCTCTTTTGCCCTTGTGCTCTGTTACATATCGGATATTCTTACGCTCAGGTTTTCTTTTTTCGGGGCGTTGGCTTCGCCTTTTTCGCCGGTTTTTCCTTATCCTGGGTCTTGGCCGCCTTGGGATGCGCGTGTTTTACGGCGGTTTCGGCCTTTTTAGCCGGTTTCTCAGGTGTTTTTTCGGCCGTTTTCTTGTACTTTGGCGCCTCGACCTTATGTTTTTCCGCCTTCGGCTCAACCTCGGTAATCTTTGCTGACTCAAGCAACCTGGCTATGCACTTTTGTTCGCGGACCTGAAGCTTGAACTGTTCCAGCGACCCGTCCCGCTGCATTTCCTCTTTCATTCGCTCTGGGCGGACATGTTTCTGGATGGCTAACTGGGCGATGTGTCCGTTGACTTCCTCATCCGTTGTTTTGATATCAAGTTTCTCCGCCACCTTGTCCATTATGAAGAACGCCTTTAGCTGTTCCTTCGCCTGCTGCTCGGTGCTCGACTTCAACTGCTCGATGTTTTTGTCAATCTGTTCTCTCTCGATGCCCTGCATCATAAGGTTGATATATTGGCGGCGCAACATCGTGACGGCCTGGTCGGCGATAACGCCAACCGGCAACTCGAAGCTGATACCGTCCAGCAGGTATTTGTATATTTGTTCGGCCATCTCGTTTTTGGCCTGACCTTCGAGCCGGCCCTGCAGCTTTTCCCGAATTGCCTTTCGCAATTCCTCCTCATTGGCGACGCCGCATTTGGCTACCAGGTCCTGGTTCAGTTCCGCTGGTCTAAGCCACTTGATGTCCTTAACAGTAATGCGGATATCAACCTTCTTGCCTCGCAATTCCTCCCGGAAGAATGTCTTCGGCACTTCCACCTCGGCGGTCTTGACGTCTCCCGTTTTTGCGCCAATCAGGATTTCGTCTAACTTTTCGACGGGCACGTCCGCCACAAAGCCGTTCGGCTTGGCGTATAGCTCCGTGTTATCTACCTTCTGCTCCTGCCCCTCGATATTCATCATCACGTCCGCGACAACCTGGTCGTCAAGCTCAACCTTCCCGTCGTCCTTTGGCGTCCATGTCCCCGCGTATTTGCAAAGCATCTCTATTTCCCGCTCAACGAGCCCGTCGGTTACCACGTGTTTCGGCTTATCGACCGGTATGCCCTCAAGTTTTGGCAGCTCGAATTCCGGACGCACCTCGACCTCAAACTCGAACTTCAGCGGCCCATCTGTCGGAAGCTCTATCTTCTCATAGTCGATTTCCGGCTCGCGCAGAATATCAAGCTTATTGTCCTTTACCGCCGATTCGCTTGCGTCAGCCAACAGCTTGAGTTTTGTCTGCTCCCCGATGTCTTTGCCGAACCGCTTCTCCAGCAAACGCCTCGGCGCACGACCCTTTCTGAAACCCGGCACCAGTGCCTCTTTGCGCAGCGTTTCGTATTGCGCGTCGGTGGCCTTGCTTATTATCTCGCGAGGAACCTCAACGATTACCTTTTTTTTGCACGGGCCTGCCTCTTCGATTTTTACCGTATTTTTCGGGGTTGTTTCCTGCTGTTGCTCTGCCATTATTATTCTCCTGTAATATCCGGGCTTACGCTCTTACAAAACAAAAATGGCATTAGGAACCTGATTCCCTCAGCCATATTTTTTCATATTTCGTTGCCCATACGCGTCGGCGACCAACGCCAAACTACTCATTTAGCCGGTAACTCGCCGACACTATTTTAATTTCAGAACACAAGTCACAAGAGCACAAGCACACAAGTCACAAGTGCATAAGGAATAAGTAACTTTTTTCTCTTGTGCTCTTTTGCACTTGTGCCCTTTTGCTCTTAACAGCGGGTGATGAGGCTCGAACTCACGACATCCACGTTGGCAACGTGACGCTCTACCACTGAGCTACACCCGCGTAAATTCGACTATCATTATAATTACTATTATCGACCTCTTGCAAGCGGTTTTTTAACAAAAATACCGGCCCAGAACCTGCAATACCACAGTTTGACCAGTAGAAAGGTGAACAGTTGGCCGCCCCCGCGTCTTGCCCCCTCTGCTTAGCGCAAGCTAAGCAGAGGGGGCAGCGGGGGCTCTATTGGCCCTTGTGATTTTTTTTGGGGGTCTTACAATATCGTTAGATGAAATTACGAGGAGATTGGATATGTTTAGATTATGCGCTATTTTTGTGTTGCTGTTTTTTGCTTGTGAGGCATCGTTAGCTGGGCCGATTCGCGACAAAATTCAGGAGCGAATTAGTGAACGGCAGGCCCAACAATCGCAAGATGAAATACTCGACGACGGCGGGGCAAGAGGCCAGGCACCCCTGCCTGATGGTGTCCGGGTTGAGCGTGATATCGCTTATGGAAGCGATAAGAAGCAGAGTTTTGATGTATACATTCCCGCGCGGGCCAAAGGCGCGCCCGTAATATTTATGGTTCATGGCGGCGCCTGGCGTTTGGGGGATAAGTCAAGTCGGTCTGTAATCGAACATAAAGTGGCTCGGTGGGTACCCAAAGGATTTATTTTTATTTCAACAAACTACCGAATGCTGCCTGGTACTGACCCTGTCGAGCAGGCCAAAGATGTTGCCCGCGCTATTGCCGTCGCGCAGGCCAGGGCTGAATTTTGGGGAGGGGACAGCAATGAATTTATTTTAATGGGCCATTCAGCCGGCGCCCATTTGGTTGCTCTTCTTTCGACATACCGCACGCTTTCATCGGATATTGTTAAAAAACCGTGGCTCGGTACGGTCGTTCTTGACAGCGCGGCGTATGATGTTGTGCAAATTATGGAGAAACCCCATTTCCGTTTGTATGACCAGGCGTTCGGCAGCGATAAGCAATATTGGAAAGCTGCCTCGCCTTTTTATGCTTTGACAAAAAAACAAGGCCAATCCTGGCCGTCTGTTCTGCCCGCCGCGATGATTCTACCGCTCAGGCCCGTCAGTTTGCCAAGAAGGCGGCGTCATTGGGGGTTACGGTTACTGTTTTGGAGAAGGATTTTTCGCATGGAGAAATTAATGCTTTCCTCGGGCAGGACAAGGCCTATACCGCCGAGGTTGAGTCATTTATGGCCGGCCTTGATAAGCCGGTAGCGAATATATTGCACGAATAGTAGTAAGAACGGCCTGCCGTTCGGCCTGTCCTCCGTAGCGACAGCGAAGGAGGAAGCGCAGCGAAGAACGGAGCAGGAGGGATTCGAACCCCCGATACCCAAAGGGTATAACGGTTTTCAAGACCGTCGCTTTCAGCCGCTCAGCCACTGCTCCATAATACCCATATATTATACTCGGCTGTTCATTTTTGCCACTTTTGTTTTCTTACTTAAAGTTTACCAGTTGCCGAGCCCTGTCATTGGCTGGTAGAATGATAAATTAAGTCGGTTTTGTTGAAGACATAACCAAACTTTTAACGGCCTGAAAGGAATCGAATTATGAAATTGTCGCTCTTTCTCATAATCATCGTATGTTTGCTAATAGTTTTCTTGTGCAATTTAGTTTATGCAGCGGCGACTCCGCCCGGTTACCCGCCGGGATTATACGACGAGGGAAACGTGCCAAAGTTCACCCTGCCTGACCCGCTGGTTATGCTTAATGGCGACAAGGTTAATAATGTCGATACCTGGAAACAAAAACGCAGGCCGGAAATCCTCAAACTTTTCGAAACCAATGTGTATGGCCGCACGATGATTGGCCGGCCGGATGGTATGACCTGGAAAGTCACCGCGGAAAACCGCTCCGATATGAATGGCATCGCCATTACCAAAACAGTAACAATCTATTTCACGGGCAAAGACGATGGGCCGAAAATGGATGTTAATATCGTTTTGCCCGCAAGTGCAGCTCAAAAACCCGTTCCATTAATAGCCATTGTGGAATGGTCTCCCAAAAAGCAGTTACTTCTGGACCGCGGCTATGGCTTGGCGACTTTCAATGCTGCGCAGATTGAGCCGGATATAAGGAGTGGTTCTTATGAGAAAAGTGTCCGTAAATTTTTTGCTAAACCTGACCAGAACCAGCCCGGCCCCGACGAATGGGGTGCTATTGGCGCCTGGGCTTGGGGTTTAAGCAGGGCTATGGATTACATTGTTACCGACAAAGATATCGACGCCAACAAGGTTTGCGTTGCTGGCTTTTCTCGCTTTGGCAAGGTCGCAATGTGGGCGGGCGCTCAGGATGAGCGTTTCGCAATCATCTTTTCCGGCGAATCCGGCTGTGGTGGGGCGGTCATTGTCCGCCGCGGTTTCGGCGAAACAGTCAAATCAATCAACGGCGCCTTTCCTCACTGGTTCTGCAGGAATTTCATAAAATATGGCGACCACATCAACGACCTCCCTGTTGACTGGCATATGCTCGTTGCCCTGATGGCTCCCCGCCCTGTGTATATCGCAACCGCTGAACAGGACCGCTGGGGAGACCCTCGCGGCTCGTTCCTCTCCGCAAAATACGCCGAGCCGGTCTATCAATTATTTGGCAAAAAAGGTCTCGGCGTACCAGCCCTGAGCGGAGTCGAAGGGGATGATATGCCGCCTGTCGAAACACCCGTTGGTATCACTATTGGCTATCACAACCGCAAAGGCACTCATAACCTGACTGATTACGACTGGCAGCAATTCCTCAACTTCGCGGACCGACACCTCGGAATCAAAACGATTAAAGAGTAATCTTTATTTTACACCTTGTTCATATAAACAATTGTTTCTTAGCGGCGGTTTTCGCGATTAATTTTTTTAATATTTTTTCAGATTTTGCGAACTCTTGGAATCCGCCCGCGTATCTACTTTCAAGAATATAAAAAGCATTCTCCTCCTTAACGAAACAATAAATGAGGAAGGGCGGCGAAAGCGAGATTAAAGCCGCTCTTCCTCGTTTTGTTTACGCAATGGAAACCTCATGCCGGCCGGTAAATATTTGACTATTTTTCCGGATTTTTTTGAACTCGCGAAACCCACCCGCGTATAAAACAGTGAAAGTAAAAAACTCTTCTCCCTCTCCTTGGAAGACATAACGAAATTGTGGCGACGCCAAACGGATTGACGTCGCCCTCTTCCTTTTATAAGAACATTACCCGTTTGTTTGCCTTGGCGCAGCCCTTATGCCACGCTGGGTCTTGCGTCTTGTGTCCGGGGTCTTGCTATCGGATGGTCTTTTCGAGTTGTTCGAGAATGGTTTTTGCCTGGCAGACCCTGTTGCCGGTCGGTCCCTGCCAGTTAAGCTGTGCGTTCCGGGCGATTTGTTCTTCGACTTTTTTGCACGCCACAAGCACTGTCGCGTGGTTCTTATTGCCTGACAGCCGGCCAATCTCCGACGATGACATTCGCGTATGCTTCCTCGCCAAATACATACTGAAATGTCTCGCCAGGGCCACGGTTCGGTCTTTTTTTGAAGAGTGAATTGCCGCTGACGTGATGCCGAAGAACGTGGCCACCGCCGACTCGATATCCGATAAATGTACAGTCGGGTCACAGCGTTCGATATGCTCCGCCAGCACCTCTTGTGCCATACCGATACCGATTTTGATGTTCTGCAGCGACGCGAAGGCGACTAATTTCAGTATTGCCCCCTGTAGTTCGCGTATGTTGCTGCGGAGGTGCTCAGCGACGCAGCCGATTACCTCTTCCGGGACGTGTTTTTTCATACTCTGGGCGTACCGTCTGCAAATCTCGCAACGGGTCTTGAAATCCGGCTGGTCAATCTTCACCACCATACCCGACACGAACCGGTTTATTAACTTTTCTGAAATCTGGGTTATCATTTTTGGATGCGAGTCCGAGGCAAGTATTACCTGCCTTCCCGCCAAATCCAACGCGTTATAAGAATGCAGGAATTCCTCCTGCGTTGCGGGCTTGCTGGCCAGGAAGTGAATGTCGTCAATAGCCAACAAGTCCGTTTGTCGGATGCGACTGCGAAAAGCATCCAGCTTTCTCGTCTTCAAGGCCAGCACAAATTGATTAGCAAAGTCCTCCGCCGACATATACAGCCAGTTGGCTGTCGGTCTGGTTCGACGCAATTCCGTGCATATCCCTTGCAGCAGGTGCGTTTTGCCGAGGCCATACCCTCCGTGGAAAAACAGCGGATTGAAAGGGCTTTGCTTATCGTTGATAACCGCTTTCGCGGCGTTATAGGCAAGTTCGTTGGATTGGCCGACTACGAAGGTGTCTAAGGAGAGCTTGAGGCGTTGGCCCGCGGGGCTCGGCCTTTGCATCATCGGCATTTCGATTCTGCCTGTGGCGGGCAGGGCGGCGGTTCCGGCAACGGCCGGTTTGGCCTGCCAGTCGAATGCCGCGGGTCTGTGGTTGTCGCAAAGCTGCGAGTCAACGGCGAAGCATACCTGGCAGTTGTCGCCCGCGACGGCGCGGGCCGCCTCGGTAACCTGTGCGCTGAAGTGGCTTTCGAGCCACGTCGCTATGAACGGATTTATAACGCCAACCTTCAAGAGACCATCCGAAAGTGTCAGTCGTGTCGAGTTCTTAAACCATATCCTAAATTTTTGCTGCCCGATTTTTTCCGCGATAGCGTCATTAATGGCGCTAACCACGGATTCCGCCGAGTGGACTTCCACGCACTTAGTCGAGGTGCGGATGTCCTCCTTGACAATACCTTGCATTTGCATCTCCCCGGAAAGCAGCCAATCGTTGTTAAATTTTTAACGCGTCTCCATACGCTGGAAACCGCACTATGTTAAGCGGTTTAATTTTACTCACCGCAAGCGGTTCGACCAAGCTCACCGCTAACAGAACAACCGCAATTATTGGGAGGATGCGAATTGAATCAATCGCGTTTCTTTAATTTTCTTTTCAACTTGTTCGATGTCTCGGCCGGCAATGGGTTTGCAATCGAAAAATTTTTACATTCAACAGCTTATGCACAACGTAAGTGCTTGTTGTGGAAAAGCAGTGGATTAGGGTTTGAGATTTATGATTTTTGATTGCTGATTTAAAAGTTTGAATCTCCGCAGTTGATAATCGATGATTGATAATTGATAATAGGATTTGATATTTTATTTTGATTTGGAGAACGGCAATGGAATGGACGTGCAGGGACATAGCGAAAATGATAGACCACTCGCTTTTGAAGCCGGAGTTTACGGCTGATGATATTAGAAAGGGCTGCGAGGTTGCCAAGAAATACGGCGTGGCGACTGTTTGCTGTTCGCCCTGGGCGTTGCCTTTAGTGGCTATGCTGCTGAAAGGAACAGATATCAAGCCCACGACTGTAATCGGCTTTCCGCACGGGTATAACAAAACGGAAACCAAGGTCTTCGAGGCCGAGCAGGCGATTAAAGACGGCGCTGTTGAGCTTGATATGGTTCTCAATATCGGCAAACTCAAAAGCGGCGACTTCGATTTTGTTCGCAATGATATAAAGGCCGTCGTCGATACTGCCCATAAGAATAAAGTCCTTGTGAAGGTCATACTTGAAAATTTCTACCTGACGGATGAATTGAAAAAGATTGCGTGCCGACTTTGCGAGGAGGCGGGCGCCGATTGGGTAAAGACATCGACCGGCTTTGCCGGCGGCGGGGCGACGATAGAGGATTTGAAACTGATGAGAAAGGCCGTCTCAAAGAAGGTGCAGGTCAAAGCGGCAGGGGGCGTGCGAGACCTTGATATGGCGTTAAAGGTGCGTGAAGTCGGCTGCACACGCTTCGGCGCAACCGCAACCGCGGCCATTATGGAAGAATGCTATAAGAAAAGTAAAAAGTAAAAAGGAAAAAGTAAAAAAGCTATATTCAGGACTTAATTTTCATTGCCCTCATAATCGGCAGATTTTTGGAAATCAGCTTATATCTCTGCTGAACGCAGGCATGAGACCTGCCGGCTTCCGGCGGGGTATTCAAAACATAATCCAGCATCAAATCAACGGTCGTTTCTGCTATGTGGCAGCGAGTATCCGAAGAGGCGTAGTAAATAAAGAGCTGCCCATTTTTGCGTGCGACCCAGCCATTGGTGAAGACAACGTTCGATACGTCGCCGATACGTTCCTCGCCCTGCGGGGCAATCAGATAGCCGCCCGGTTCAGTGATGAGCTTATCCGGCTGGTCAAGTTTGGTTAGAAAAGCGTAAATGACATAACGCAATCCTGCTGCGCAGGCGCGGACGCCGTGGGCGAGTTGGAGCCAGCCCTTGGCGGTTTTGATGGGAGCGGGGCCGAGGCCGTTTTTGACCTCTTTGATTGTGTGGTATTGCCTGTCATCGACGATTGTTTCAGGGCCTGTGATTACTGCGTGTTCCATATTGTCGCAGAGTCCCCAGCCGATGCCGCCGCCTGAACCCGCGGAGATGAAACCGTCCTGCGGGCGAGTATAGAGGGCGTATTTGCCGTTGATGAATTCGGGATGCAGGACGACGTTTCGCTGCTGGGGCGAGGTGGTTTTCAAATCATCGAGACGTTCCCAATTTTTGAGGTCTTTTGTTCGGACGATTCCGCATTGAGCAGTCGCGGATGACAGGTCGCCTCGAGGTGCATTGGGGTCTTTGCGTTCGGAGCAGAACAGGCCATAAATCCAGCCATCTTCGTGTTTGACCAATCGCATATCGTAAACGTTGATATCCGGGTCGCTTGTTTCAGGAAGAAGAATAGGGTAATCCCAGAACTTGAAATTATCGACGCCAGATTTACTTTCCGCGATTGCGAAGAATGATTTTCTGTCAACGCCTTCTACTCGGCCGACGAGGCAGATTTTGCCGTCAAATTCGATAGCGCCGGGGTTGAACGCGCAGTTCATACTTAGCCGTTCCATAAGGTTGGGGTTGCTCTTGTAATCGAGGTCATAGCGCCAGAAGACGGGCGTATGTTCGGCGGTCAGGACGGGATATTTATAGCGATAGTAAACGCCGTTGGTCTCTTTGACTTTGGTGTTTTTGCGTGCGATGAAGCGTTTATGTTCCGCGAACAGTTTTTTGACTTTTGCGTCGAATGTCTTCTTGTTCATATCTTTTGTTCCTGTTGGTTTTTAGACCTTTTCAAGTTTGTTGTACCAGTTGAATTTCAGGAATACACAGGTTGCCGCAAGGGTGACGGCAATCTTGATAACCCACGGCCAGTCGCGGAGGACGATGAAGATGGGTAGCGAGACAAGGCACAACTGCCAGATAATGCCTACCACAACATTGGTCATATCGCGGCTGAAGTTTCGATTCGGCATGAAGGTTGGGTCTTCCTGCACGACCTTTTCCCGAATGGGTCCCCAGAAGCCCCAGGGATTGACGGTCTTGTAGAATTTCTTGAGGATAGCATCGTCTTCGGCCCTCGTCAAGAAGGTGCCTACAAAGCAACCCACAGCCGAAACCGCGAAGATGATGGGGAAGGTGTAAAGGGCATTGATGTCACGGCCGAGTGCGAGCTTCATCAGTTCAGGCACAAACATTGCACTGAGGATACCTGTCATCATACCCCAGAAATAGCCGTAGCCGTTGAATCGCCACCATATCCACTTGAGGACATTGGCAATGACATAGGCGCCGTTGAGGGCGCCCACAATCCACCACATAATGCTTAAGATGTTTTTGGTCAGCAGGCCGAGAGTAAGGCCCAGACCGAGGACCACCAGCGACGAGACGCGGCTCATCAGTATCTCTGTTCGTGCGGGCGCATTGGGATTGATGTATCGTTTATATATGTCGTTGACGATATACGCCGGGGCGGCGTTGACGGTCGCGGCGAAATTGGACATAAAAGCCGCCAGTAGGCCCGCAAGCAGGAACCCGACTACGCCATGCGGCATATAGTTGAACAGGACAACAGGCAAAATTCCCTCCAGGTCCGGCTTAGCCATTGCTTTAAGCTGCGGCGTGCAAAACTTTAACGCCATGACTGTCAGACCGGCGACCATCATATAGCGTGGAAACATCAGAACCGTCGTCACCCAGCCGTTCATCATACAGGCCTCGCGAGAGTTACGGGTAGCGAGGATTCTCTGCATATCGTAGTTGGGCATGGGGCCCGCCAAACTCGCCAGCACGCCTTTGCACAACATCAGGCCGAAAATGATGCCGAAAAGCTCATTGCCTTCGGCCTGTATCGCCAGATTCACCTTGTCGAAGACGCCCGTCCAGTCCAGGCCTAACTTGTACCCGAAGAACGGGCTTGTCCAGCCCGCCGGTATCAAATTATGTATCTCAGCCGGGCTGACCGAGTAGATGGCGATTCCACCGATTACAAGGGCGGTGACAGTCAGAATGGTAAACTGCATAACTTCGGTGATGACGACGCTTATCATTCCCCCCTTGATGGTGTAGAGAGACGTCAGCCCCATTAGTATCAGTGCGTAGATGTTAGCGTCGGAAAAAATACCCTCGGTGGTATTTGTAAAACGCCAGGGCAGCATCACTACGGCAAATTTGCCGATGCCCTTGAATGCGTAGGCCAGCATACCCACGACGGCTACCAGCGCGAAGGTCACCACGCTGATGTGAGCGAGATTTGCTCCTTTGTCGGCGCCGAACCGCGTCTTAATCCATTCAGCGCCGGTCAGGACGTTGGACCGCCGCAGCCAGCCGCTGAGGAACATCATCAGGAAGATTTGGTTGAACGTCGGCCATACCCAGGGCAGCCAGATACTCTTGAGACCATACATAAACAGCCAGGTAACCAGCACCATTGTGCCGCTTATGTCGAACATACCCGAGGCGTCGGAAATGCCGAGGATATACCACGGCAGCGACTTGCCGCCGAGGAAATAGGATTCGAGGTTCTTTGCTCCTCGCCTTGAAACCCACAGGCCCGCCACAATCACGGTGAAGAAATAGACGATAATAATGGCGAGGTCAATTCCACTGATTTTGAACATAGGTCATCTCCTATAGGGAGGCGTCTGCGACGCCGAGGACGTACCAGGGGATTTTGTTCCCGCCGAGGAAATAGGAACCGAGGTTTTTGCTGGCGAGTTTGGACATCGCGAACCCGGCGGCCATAATCACGACGATATACGCGCCGATTATTCCAAGATCGATAGGATGAAGCAGCATAGTAACTCCTTAAAAAAGCATATTTTACATACTGCCGTGTCGGGGCCTGATTCATCGCAACCCCGGCTCAATAGAAAACCAAAAGGTTATCTAAAACCGATAGGGGATGCAATAGAAATTTGGCGTGGAGGACAGGGAATCGAGGTGATTACCGGCGTGAAAAACCTGCCGGGCTTATTGCCGGCGGATGTTCCCGAAATTTAGCGAATCAAGCGGATTTTTTAATAAGCTGTGATCGGAACGGTATTAGTGTACCCGAGTTTTCCCCAGCAGCCAATTTGTATTTTATAAAGATCCTGCTTACCTCCAGTGGTTGTTGGTCTGATGTACAGGACTCCTGCTTTGCTAATATCAACGGTTTCTTTGGTCCATCTCCAATGTTCCGCATGATTGTCTGCAAAAGAAAAGACTTGTCCGTCACCGTGCCGGATCTCCGGGATGTCCCACCATTCTTCTTGATTATAATAAACCGCGAAACTGTCCGGCGTCACTCTACCTTCGTCCATAAAAATAATCTGGGACGCCGTCCTTCTTATTTCGCTTCTATTCTTTAGAGCCACTTTGCCTCTGCCGTTGGATGGATTGGAAGGCGGCCCAGACGCCTGACCATTCATCGAGTCCATAGCATTATATGTAAACATTTCTTCTTTATTAGCTGTGGGGCAGCGATATATCTTAAAGTCCGGCGCATATCTAAATAACCCACCGGTCTGTATAGCGCATTTTGCGGCTTCTTCAGGAAGTGACACAGTATAACTATAAAATGCGCCGCCGACCCAGGGCATTTCTCTATCGTGCCCGTTTCCCAATGCAGGCAACTTAGCTTTAGCGATATAAGGGTCACCGGTTGGACAGTCAGGACACTGGTCGCATTGCGGCGCACCCTCATTTGGTGTAGCAGTATTAACCATTTTATCGTTGTAGGTATCCGCATACATACCCCAGGCGACGGTCAACTGCCTGATATTATTCATGCAGACAATACGTTTGCCCTGTTCGCGTGCCCTGTTCAGGGCGGGCAGCAACACGGCCATAAGAAGCGCGATGATTGCGATAACAACAAGCAGTTCAACGAGAGTAAATCCGGCTTCGTCCCTAAGGGACTTCGCCGTGACAAGTCCGACTTCGCTTCGCTTCCGGCTTCGCTTCGCTTCGCCGTAACAAGCCGCCGTGGCAAGTGCTTTCCGTCTATACATATACATAACCCAACCCCATATATTTTAATGTAAGGTTCTTATCACCTGCTCATAATAATACCATATTCACAGGCAGGGAGCCATAGGGGATATCGCGAGAATGACCGCGATTGCCGGTCTTTAGACGAGACGCTCTAAGCGAGTTTGCTTGTTAGTCCGCCGGATAGAGTTTGCAGCCGCCCGCAGCTATGGGTGAGTATCCCCAGCATCCCATCTGTATCATGTATAGGTCCTCTTTGCCCTCACATGATGTTGGCGTACAGGTAGCAGTATTATACACACCTCCCATAAGTTTTCCACAGGCAAGGGTCTCTTGGCCTTTAAACATTATGCGTCCTGCGTGGCCGTCGGCATAAGACACATCCGTTCCCTGGCCATGACGAAGCATCGGGAGGTCAAACCACCACGCGTTATCATGATAAACCGCGTAACTGTCCGGGCTTGCTGCCGGTAAATGTACCCGAAGTTTGCCGATTCAGGCGGTTTCGTTATTCAACTTTGGGCGGATGTCCGGGGACAGAGAATGCAATTCTTCCCCAGCAACCAAGCGTCATTTTGTACAGGTCCTGAAATGCGGCATCAGGTGGTTGAGGGGTTGCACCAAGTGGGAAATCTCCTATGGCAGTTCCGTTTTCTACTGCCCGGCCACGGGCGGATGTTTCCAGAGCGGCCCACTTCCAATATTCGGAGTGTCCGTCGGCGATGGATACTGTTGTTCCATCACCGTGCCGGGAATCAGGGCCGTCAAACCAGTTCCCGGGAGTTCTCCAGCCGCCGGCATTGTAAACAACCGCAAAACTATCCGGCGAGATACGCCCCTCATCAACGAAGACAACCTGCCTTGAAGATCCTTTTATTTGGCCGAGAGTTTTTTTCCATGCGTCTGCCGGGACGTTTCCTGCACATCTTCCCTCTCTCCGGCCGTTCGCTCCATCGACCATTGAGTATGTAACAGTTTCACCTTTATTTCCGGTCGGGCAATGGTAAATCTTGTAATCCTTCAGGTATTTCCACAATGCGCCGGAATCAATAGCACATTTCTTACAACAATCTGAAGCGGTTGTGATGTCATAGCTTCCGATCCATGGTAACTCCTTTCCATGATCGGTTAGTTCCTGACCCGTGGTTGGTACAGCAGCCCCGCAGTTCCCAGCAGGGCAGTCCGGACAAGAAGCGGTGCCGCCCGCTGAGCCGTTGACGAGCTTATCGTTGTTGGCCTCGGCATAATTCATCCAGCCGAGGGTTAGTTGCTTGAGACCACTCAGGCACACGATACGTTTGGCCTGTGTGCGGGCCTTATTGAGGGCGGGCAGCAGTACGGCCATAAGAAGGGCGATGATTGCGATAACTACCAGCAGTTCGACGAGTGTAAATGCTTTCCGTCTATACATATACATAAGCCAACTCCATATATTCTGGCGTGAGGTTCTTTTTACCTGCTCATAATAATACCATATTCACAGGCAGGGTTCAATAGGGGATTTCGCGAGAGTGACCGCTCTTTGCTGGTCTTTAGACGCCCTAAGCGAGTTATTTTGTTATTCGGCAGGCGCGTACCCTTTGCAAGTCTGGTCAGGCGTGTAACGCAATTTACCCCAACAGGCAAGCTGTACTTTGTAGAGATCGACCTTGCCATCACAGGTTGTTGGTTTATAGTCATATGTATTATTTTTTGCGGCCTCGAGGGTTTCAGGCGCCTTCCACATTATGCGTCCTACGTGGCCGTCGGCATAAGATAAGTCCGTTCCGTTGCCGTGCCTTGCCATCGGGGGGTCAAACCAGTTCGGGGATGTGGTATAAACCGCATAACTGTCCGGGCTTGGGACGCCCTCATCGATGAATACCATTCTCATCGAGGCGCCTTTAATGTTGAGGGTCTTTACCATCACAGTTGAAGCGTTATCCTCTTTTGCTATGCTCTCATTCCACTTATACTTGCCGTTCATTGAATCCACAATCGAGTAAGATACCAGATGGTTTTTTTCGCCTGTCGGGCAATGATAGATTTTTTCGTTCTGGGTATATTTCCACAATGCGCCTGTCTGAATAGCGACTTTTTGGAGACACTCGCCTTGCCATAGGGTATCCAACCAGTTTCCACCGGTGTCAAATGCCCAGGCGGGACCAACCCAGGGTAATTCGTTTAAATGAAAGGGATAGAACGGACTTGAAGGGGGTGGTACTATTGCTTTAACTTTATTGCTAATAATGGTAGCGGGAGGAGCCGGGCAGCTCGTCCCGGCCGGAGGGTCACCGCCGGGACTGAACGGGGCGCCGTTTACGAGTTTGTCGTTGTTCGCCGTTGCGTAATTCATCCAGCCAAGGGTCAACTGCTTGAGGTTATTCATGCAGACGACGCGTTTGCCCTGTTCGCGGGCCCTGGTAAGCGCCGGCAGCAGTACGGCCATAAGAAGGGCGATGATTGCGATGACTACAAGCAATTCTACGAGAGTAAACCCACCTTTGCCCTGCGGGCTACGAAGAACAGGCATTTTTTGCCTGTTCATAAGCACATCCTTTGATAAATGTAAACCAGTCAAGTTCGAGAATCCTTAATACAGTCAACAATATCATATTTGCCGGCGTAATGCAATAGCCCTGTTTTGATGGCGGGAGAAGATTTGACCTGTGAGAGTGGGGAGGTATAATATAGGATTAGCGTTAGGAAAAGAAAGATTATGAGCGATAGATTTGTGCGTGCGATTTTTCCGGGGTCTTTTGACCCGATTACGAACGGCCATCTCGACGTAATTCATCGGGGCCTGAAGCTTTTTGACGAGCTGATTGTGGCGGTGGGGAGAAGTCCGCTTAAAGACCAGTTGTTCACCCCTGAGCAAAGAGTTGAAATGATAGCGGAGCTTGTAAAGGGCCTGCACGGGGTATCAGTTGAGGGTTTCAATGGGCTGACGGTGGAATATGCGAGGCAGAAAAAGGCCAACGTAATACTTCGCGGATTGCGCAGTTTGACGGACGTTAATTATGAATTTGAGCTTGCGATGACCAATCGGTCGGTTACGGGGATTGAGACGGTATTTGTGATGACGACGGAGCAATATGGGTTTATAAGCTCGACTCTGGTTCGCCAGGTAGCGTCGCTCGGGGGCGATATTTCGAACCTGGTGCCTGAAAACGTATATCGCCGATTGCGAGAACGATTCAAGAGAATATAGGCAAAAGGGCGAAAAATAGTTAAAGGCGGCCGTTGATACTAATCAGGGGTTGGTTTTTTGGAGCGCAAACGTGTTTACAGTTGGAATCGAGACGCAATTCAAGGCCTGGCACAGTATTCCTTTGCCGGATGGAACTAAAGAGCCCGAACATGAGCATTTCTGGGCGGTTGAGGTTGAGGTCTATGGCGAGGCGCCTGTGGAAGGCGGGGTAGTGATAAATTTTGCCCAGCTCAAAGGCCGGCTGACGAATGTTACCTCGGCGCTGAGCGATTCAGTTCTGAACGAGATGGATTATTTTCAGGGAAAGTGCCCATCGGCGGAAAACGTCGCGGTGTATATTTTTGACCGGCTTGAGCCGACTCTCCCGGCGAATGTTCGGCTAAAGAGCATCAAGGTGAGCGAACAGGTGGGCTGCTGGGCGATTTACACCAAAGAATAACGGGCAAGGCAGTGGGTGGGATGCAGATTCAGGAGGGCGGGGAAATTGACGATTATATCAGTGCCAGTATGGTATAATAATCACGTTAAATCGAGGTCTTTATGCAATGTGAGGTTTGCCAGAGTAAAGAGGCGACAATACACCTGACGGAGATAGCCGACGGTGTCCGGACGGAGATGCACCTTTGCGAGCAGTGTGCGCAGGAGCAGGGCGTGGGGACAAAGAGCTATATTCCCCTGAATGAGCTTTTGAGCAACCTGGTGGGGCCGAAGGGTGAGGAGCTGGCGGAACCTGTTGAGAGCGAGCCGGTCTGCCCGCACTGCGGCTACACGCTCGATAAGTTCCGGGAGAAGGCGGTCCTCGGCTGCCCGAATGATTACGAGGTCTTCGAGAAACAGCTTTCGCCCCTGATAAAAAAGGCGCACGACGGCGCGACGTGTCACTGCGGCAAAGTGCCGGCGAAGATGCCGACGGACTCGAAAAAACAATTAGAGATTGCCCAGTTGCGACAGCAGCTCGATGAGGCGGTGCGAAAAGAAGATTACGAGCTGGCCGCGAAGCTGCGGGACAAGCTCGCTGAATTTAAGTAACGCGTTTTGCTGAGATGAAACTGACTGAAATAAGCGGGAATATCAACGAATGGTTTAGCGGGGAGGGGCCTCTCTCGGACGTGGTAATTTCCTCGCGCGTGCGCCTCGCAAGAAATCTCGCGGGCCACAGGTTTCTGGCCGCCTGCCCGGCGACGGAAAAAGCGGAGATATTAAGAAAACTCAAAGATGTTTTGATGGCGCTGGACCTCGGCGATGAGGTTTTTTATATCGGTGTTGACAAGGTGCCCGCGCTGGAAAAACGATTCCTGGTCGAACGGCATCTTATTAGTCAGAATCACGCCTTTGGCAAAGGCCCGCGCGGGGCGGTAATTGCCCGGCGCGAATTTTTCACCGCGATGATTAACGAGGAAGACCACCTCCGCCTTCAGGTTCTAAAGGCCGGCTGCCAGTTGCCCGCCTGCATCGAGCAGATTAACCGCATCGATGATTTGATTGAGCAGAAGGTCGAATACGCCTTCAGTCCCAAATACGGTTATCTTACCGCCTGCCCCACAAATCTCGGGACGGGAATCAGAGTATCGGTTATGCTGCATCTGCCCGCGCTGAAAATGACGGGACAGATAGAAAAATTTCTCAACGCCACAAAATCGCTTGGGCTTGCCGTGCGGGGACTCTTCGGCGAAGGTACCGAGGCGGCGGGCGACTTTTACCAGCTCTCCAACCAGATAACCTTAGGCGTCCGCGAGAATGATATTGTTACCCAGTTCGAAAAAACGATTATCCCTGAAATTGTGGAATATGAGCACGCGGCCCGCAGCCAGCTCTTGTCGCACGATGTCAGTTTACTCGACGACAAAATCTCGCGTGCGCTTGCCCTGTTGAAAAACGCCAACCTAATAAGCTCTCAGGAGGCATTGTTTCTGCTCAGTCACATTCGGCTGGGGCTTAATATGCGCAAACATCAGGGTGCATCCACGCCCGCAATCGACCGGCTTTGCTCGCTGGGAAGTGATGTGGGCGATGCCGGTAACGCTGGAACGACAGACAAGATATCCATTGTAACGGTGAATCGGCTGTTTTTGCTTACGCTGCCCGCCCATTTGCAGCTCAACTACGGCAAGGAGCTTGATTCCACCCACCGCGACGCCCTCCGCGCCAAAATCATCCGTTCCGCCTTAAATGGCTAAGCCAGTGCTCCTTACTGCCGTTGGCGTCTGCCAAAATGGCAAAAAAGAGCACAAGTGCACAAGTCCCAAGTGCACAAGTTACAAGCTAACAAGTTGCAAGCTTATTATTTGCAAATACTTATGCTCTTGTGCGCTTATGCTCCTGTGTTCTGTGTTCGCTGGCACGGCGTTTGCACTTTTAAGGTAGAAACAATTGATTACAGATTACAAATACGCGATAAAAAGAAAGGGAGCTAAATATGGCTACGAACAAGATAATAGGAATTGACCTGGGGACGACAAACTCGGTGGTTGCCGTAATGGAAGGCAGTACCCCGAAGGTCCTGATTAACTCATCCGGCTCACGGCTGACGCCTTCGGTTGTCGGTTTCACAGACAAGGGCGAACGCCTGGTCGGCCAGATTGCAAAACACCAGCAGGTAACCAATCCTGAACATACGGTTTTCTCAATCAAGCGGTTTATGGGCAGACGCCACAACGAAGTCGGGTCTGAGGAAAAAATTGTGCCTTATAAAATCGTGGGCAATCCCGATGAACTGGTCAAGGTCAACGTCCGCGGCAAGGAATATACGCCGCCGGAAATATCAGCGATGATTTTACAGGATTTGAAAAAGACGGCGGAAGATTACCTTGGCGAGAGCGTCGAACGGGCGGTTATTACCGTCCCGGCGTATTTCAACGACGCGCAGAGACAGGCGACCAAAGACGCCGGCGCAATTGCGGGCCTGAAGGTCGAACGAATTATCAATGAGCCCACCGCCGCAGCGCTTGCTTATGGCGTTGAGAAGAAAAGGAACGAGAAAGTCGCCGTATTCGATTTCGGCGGCGGCACATTCGATATTTCAATCCTCGATATCGGCGACAACGTTTTCGAGGTGCTGAGCACCAACGGCGATACGCATCTGGGCGGCGATGACTTGGATGCGGTTCTTATCAATCACATCGCAGAGGAGTTCAGGAAGAAGGAAGGTATTGACCTTCGCAAAGACCCCATGGCGCATCAGCGGCTCAAAGAAGCGGCCGAAAAGGCAAAGTGCGAATTGAGTACCCAGATGGAATCGACGATAAATCTGCCTTTTATCACGGCGGACGCCTCGGGACCGAAACATTTGCAGATGAACCTTACCCGCAGCACGATGGAGAATCTCTGCGAGCCGGTGTTCGACCGCCTGAAAAACCCCTGCCTCAAGGCGATACAGGACGCTAAGCTGGCAACAAAGGATATCGCGGAAGTTCTGCTCGTCGGCGGCTCAACGAGAATACCGATAGTCCAGCAGATTGCACGCGAGCTTTTCCAGAAAGAACCCAACAGGAGCTTGAATCCCGATGAGGTCGTCGCTATGGGCGCGGCTGTCCAGGGCGCGGTGCTTGCGGGCGACACAGGAGTTAAAGATATTCTGCTGCTTGACGTAACGCCTCTTTCACTGGGTGTTGAGACACTTGGCGGCGTTATGACAAAACTTATCGACCGCAACACCACGATACCGACGAGCAAGACCGAAATATTCTCGACCGCCGCGGATAACCAGACGACGGTTGATATTCACATTTTGCAGGGTGAGCGCGAGTTCGCCAGCGATAACCGTTCGCTTGGCAGGTTCCAGCTTGCAGGGCTTCCGTCGTCGCCGAGGGGCATCCCGCAGATTGAGGTTGCTTTCAACATCGACGCGAACGGAATTTTGAACGTCTCTGCCAAGGACCTGGCGACAAGCAAGCAGCAGTCGATTGAGATTAAATCCAGCTCAGGCATAAGCGACCAGGACATCGACCGGATGAAAAAGGACGCCGAATCGCACGCTGAGGAAGACAAGAGGAAACGAGAGGTCGTGGATTTGAAGAACCAGTCAGACCAGTTGATTTACGTTACGGAAAAGACGCTCAAGGAGCACGGCAGCAAGGTTTCCGGTGACACTCGCGGCAAAATCGAAAGCGCGGTCAATAATCTAAAGGAATCGGTCAAGGGTAACGACGCCGACGCGATAAGGAAGGCGATTGATAACCTCAGCAGCGCAAGTCAGGAGCTCGGCAAGACGCTGTATGAGGAGGCGGCGAAGAAGACCGCGGGCGGCAAAAGCGCAGCCGGCCCGTCTCAACAGGATGCCCCGCCTCCTCCGCCTGCCGAAGGCGAAGTCCGCAGAAAAGGCGGCGACGACGACGTTATCGACGCGGAGTTCGAGGCAAAAGACAAAAAGTAAGAGCATAAGCGGCACACAGGGCATAAAGACCAGGAGCGCAAGTTTTAACTTGCGCTCTTTTTATTTACCGATGCAGAAGCGACTACTTCGGCACGCAGGATGGATTATTCGGGTCTGCGTAGCAATCTACAAGCCAGTTGCTGGCCAATATTGCGAAGTCGACCAGGTCCACCCTGCATTAATTACGGATTAATTTCCTTCAAGCCAATGGATTGCGAGTATCGCGAAATCCTCAAAATCAACACGGTCGTCCTTATTAATTCCATATTACCGCTGCTCGCCCCCAGCGAACGTGGTCCACGGCTCCGAGGGGCGGCTCTGCAAAATGTCCTTCATCCATTCATATTGCGGATGTTCCGCCAGGAATTTCTGTGAATCAAAAGCCATGCCGCAGGCCGATCCCCACCGCGCCGCAAAACTCATCTGCCTGGCCATCTTTGTATCTACGACCTTCGCATCGATTGTGCCGAAGGGGCAATTCGGTTCCGTAGGCCATTGCTGAATGGGTTTGCGCTCCAACTCCAAATGGGCGCATAGCGACCGTTCGCCCGGGTGCTCCTCGCCGAGATAGGCGTCGAAATGGTCGGCCTCGAAAAGTTTGGCGGCTTCCACATCAATCCTGCCCGCGTACTGCGACATAAGTTGCTTCCACCGCACGCGTCGGGCAACGTCTGATTCGCGAATGTCGGTCTCGTGTAAAGTGGTCTCGAACCTCAAGATCTTCAAATCCTCGGCAACGTTGGAGCCGACAAAGTAGCCGTCGCGCTTCTTCTCAAACCCGATGTATTTCAGTCCAAGTTCAAGCCGCGCGATTTCGCCCGTGTTCACGTCGCCCAGCAGCCAGGCGTTGGCATAGCCGCCGTTGTTGCCGCGCTTCATAATGGCGCACCACTGCTCGATTGAGTTGGCATCCTGGGTGGCGCGGCGCATTCGGGAAAACTCCGGGACACCTTTTGGATCGATGCCTTCGTCGTAGGGATAAATCGTGGTCTCCGTTCCCACCAGGCCCGCGTCGGTGATGAAGAAATCCGTTCCGCTGTGGATCCAGCCGGGCTGAGTTTGCATGAGGATCCGGTGGCCCTTCTCGGGGACAATGTCGATGATGATGTTTGGAAGCGGATAGTAGTAAGAATTCATCGTGTTGTGTCCGAGGACGACCCCGCCGTCAGCTGTCATGCTGCCGGTGGCGATGAACGCGCTGCAGGATTGACGCCCCATCTTCACTTTTCCTTCTTTGATCTTCTTCAGTTCCTCCGGCCACCAGTACCATTCTAGCTCGAAGTAGGCATTGTACGCTATAATCTCGGCCCGTGATGAAGGAACACCGGCGGCCCGCATGCCCTCGACAATCCCATCCAGCTCGGCGAGGTTCTCCTTGTCGATCTTCCGCACGAACATCGCGCTGGCCTTGTCCAAAAGCCAACTCCACTTCGTCGCACTCTCGTACTCCCATTCAGTGCGGGTGGCCTTGATGCTTTGGGCGATTTCTTTGGCCAGAAGATAGCCATGCTGGAAACCACGTTGTCGCGGGGTCCCTTCAATGTGCACATAGACCCAGCCAGCTCTCTCGTGTCTGTTCGCCTTGCTCAGCCACGACTGCTGGACTTCGGTCAGAGAAGGGGCTTCCGCGGTCAACGATGCACTTTGTCGCGTATTCGCGCAACCAACGAGAAGAAATGTGATCGGCGATACTGTCAGAATGCAAAAAACCGAAACAAACAGGTAAAAGCCAACCCCTTGCCCCCATCGTCGAATTTGAACGTTCATTTGATTTTCCTCCATCTTAAAGTGTCAAAGTTTCGTCTGAGAAACATAGACCCATTCAAGCATGTATCAACTATACCGCATTATCTATCGAATTTGCAAGAAAAAAACGGCTTATTTACCTATGCAGAAGCGGGAGAAGATGCGGTCTAATATCTGCTCATCGATGTTGTGCTGTTCGATGTCACTAAGCTGGTTATAGGCGGTTCTAAGCATCATAGCGGCCAGCTCTTCGCTGCCCGCCTTGATTTCTTTTTCGGCCTGGACGATATCGTGAATCGCGTTATTTAGGGATTGTCTGTGCCTCGTGGTAAGCGCGACGGCGTTGTGGCCGGAGGTAGTGGTGATTAGGCGTGTAGCGATTTCGGTCTTGAGTTCATCAAGGCCTGTGTTGTTATGCGCGGAGACGGGGAGGAAGTCGCAGCCGAAGAGTGATTTTAGTTTAGTGAGTCGTTCGGCAGTATCCTTTTCCGAGAGCAAATCAGTTTTTGTGGCGATTGTTATAAGGTGTGTGGGGTTTATCAATCGGCGTATCGCAATATCTTCAGCCCAGTCGCTTTTTGAGATATCGACGCAGAAGACAACTACCATTGCGTTTCGTATCGCTTCAATTGCGGCCTGCTGTGCGAGTTCGTCGAGGATATTTTCGGATTTTATTATTAAACCAGCACAGTCAAATAAAATGCAGCGACAACCGGGAAGTTCCAATTCACCCGTAAGGACATCTCTTGTGGTTTTTCGCTGATGCGAGACGATACTGCGATGCCTGCCTAAGAGTTTATTCAGCAACGTGCTTTTGCCAGCGTTGGGAGTCCCTGCGATTCCGACGGCGGGTAAATCGAGGGTTGATTCACAGCGTATTGAACTGGCTAAAAGGTCATTGAGTCGGCTTCTTGCTTCGTTTAATTTCACGATTATATCTGCTTTGTTGGCGGGGGCGATATCTTCAGTGCTGAAATCAAGGTTCGCTTCGAGCCGACTGAGCAGGTCGAGAATTGATTCGCGAATTGATTTGGACAAGTGTCCTAATTGGCCCGCCAGCAGGTTTTCCGCTGCGGCAAGCTGAAACGTGTTCGAGGCGGTAATCACTTCGTTGACGGCCTCCGCCTGCGCGAGGTCGATTTTGTTATTTAGATATGCCCTTGCGGTAAACTCGCCTGCCGAGGCGGTTCGGGCGCCGAGCGATAATAATTTTTCCATCAACGTCTCAGTGATTGCCTGATTTGCCCAGAGGTGTATTTCGGCTAAGTCATCACCTGTGTAGGAATGGGGCTGGCGGAAAAGGTAAACGAGGCAGTCGAGATCCATAATTTTGCCGGAAGTGATACCTGGATTGCCGGAGAGAGGGGGAGTCACAATCCGGTTGAAGATGTCAATCGTTTCAGGACCGGATATTCGTAAGATTACACGGTGGTTGTTACTCGGTGAACTAACAGCAAAAATTGTATCTTGCAACGCATACATCGCAATATAAACGAAAAAGGGGCCTGACCCATTTTTTCCGCTACCCGCTGTTCTCTACATTTTGAAGAACGGTTTTGGCTTCTGCTTTTTGACTTTGCCGCCGGTTTTGCTCGTTACAGGGACGAAGTTTTCGGTTTCCAGCAGTTCCTGTTTGGCGATGTGTTTTTTGATAATGTACTGTTCGATGACACCGCCGAAGACGCTGGCCATAATGTAAAGATTCAGGCCCGATGGTGAGTTGTACAGCATCAGGGGGAACATCACGGGCATCATAAACATCATAATTTTCTGCTGTTGCGCGGCCTGGGGGTCGGCGGCGACCTGGGTGGGCATAAGTTTTTGCTGGAGGTAAAACGCCACGCCCATAAGAATCGGCAGCAGGTTGAATGAGTCGAGCGTGCCGAACAGGGGCAGCACTATCGCCTTGAATCTGAACAATGCGTCGGGTGCCGAAAGGTCCGTAATCCAGAAGGGCAGGAATTGTGCGCCGCGAAGGTCGATACTGGCGTAAACGGCGCCGTACAAGGCAATCCATATCGGCATCTGGACCATCGTCGGCAGCATACCCATAACCGCGGCGGAGTGAGATACGCCGTATTTTTTCTGCACCTCACCGATTCGGCGATTCATCTCCATCATGTTCTTGCCGTATTGTTTCCTTATTTCCTGCACTTCGGGCAAAGCGTTAAACTTCGCGTATTTGCTCATCGACACCTGGCTTAGTCGGGTGAGCGGGTGGAGAATCAGCCGGACGAGGAGAACGAGAATTATGATTACAACGCCATAATTGGGGATAAACGAGTAGAGCCATTTCATCGTCCAGAGGATTCCGAATGCCAGGGGATGTATGACAGCGGCGGGGCAGCAGCAGGCCATAAAATCCATTGTCTGGACGAAGCCGAGATTTTTGTACATCGGTACTTTGTCGAACAATGATTTATCCTTGGGGCCGAGGAATAACTTGAAGTTGAATGTTTTGTTTCCTGCCGGGGCAAGCGTGATATTTGTGGTTCTAAGGTCGAGGCCGATGGTTTCGTCGCCACTGTTGAGCTGGTAATCGCCGTCGGGATTTGCGAACCAGCCGGACTTGTCGGTTATCCAGTTGCAGAAATTCATATTTGCGTCGGGTGTTGGAATGACAATAGCCGTGAAGTATTTGCAGGTGATTGCCGCCCAGAGAAAGCCCGCATTTTGCTGGACGAGTTGTCTGTTTTCCGGCGTTGCGGCCTTTTTGAGTTTACTGATATCGAGAATGGTGCTGATGACCTCTCCTCTGGTATCCATGAACGCTGCGATTGTCTTTCTTGAGTCGGTTCTCGGGTCGTCTCTTTTGATGCCGGCAGGACCGGTCAGCTCGAACTGGATTTTATGTTCATCGGACGAGAGATTCTCTACGGTTAAATCGCAGTCGAGGTCATAGATTTTGGGAGTGACACGATATGTCTTAATCAGTTTGATAGCGGGCTGCCCGGTGGTCTTGTTTTTTATAATTGCCTCAAAGCGGGCGATTTGTGGGCCGTTCTGCGAAGTTTCAATGTCGGATGTTATCCAGTCGAGTTTGTCTAAACTAAATTGGAGTTGGTTATCCAGCGTAAGCGTCCTGCTGGCCATTGAGAAAGCAGGCGTGCCGTCGAGGTTGACCGTTGGCGAGAGCATAGCAAGGGGCTGTGGATTTTTGTGGTCGCGGTCGTCGAATTCGCTGAGCGTGGCTTTGTCGATGGCTGCGCCTCGCGAGGTGAGGTCGAGCATAAATTTGAAACCGGTGTTCGGGTCGAGCGAGCCGAGGGTAATGGTTTTTGGATTTCCGCCGACTGCGCTAAAGCCGGGCTGAGGAGCCGGCTGCAGGGCAGGCGTTTCAGCCGCGGCGACTTTCGGCGCAGAATTCCCGTCAGTCGTTGTGTTTTGCAACAGGATACAGGGATTGCTGTTTGTGTGGCTGAAGAATCCGGACTGGACTACCAGTCCCCCGCAAAGCAGGCAGAAAACCGTTAGTATCAGTATGATAAGAGTTTTGAAGTTCATAATCTGGTTTTTATCTTCCTTCCTCGAGCCGGTCGGCGTTGAATGTATCGAGCTGGCCCAACGCCCTGATTTTTTCGGCAGTGGTTTTATAATCGTATTCGAGGCGGACGAAGTGCACCTCGTTTTCTTCGATGTAAACGTAGCTGGTGCGGTTATCGCGGTCCCTCGGCTGGCCGACCGAGCCGATATTGATGATTGCCTTTTCGTCTTCGACAATCGGATAGACGTTGCCTAATTCGCTCGGCAGATAGAAATCCGGCTCATCGAGGAATACGCCGGGCAGATGTGTGTGGCCTACGAAGCAGATGTGTTTGACCCGCTCGAAAAGCAGGCGGACTTTTACGGGGTTGGTATAAACGTCGTCGGGGAAAATATACTCGTTGATTGGCCTGCGCGGCGAGGCGTGGATAAAATCGATTGAGGCCGCGACATCGCCGAGTTTTGCCTTGACGGTCCTGCGCATCGGCAGTTTGCCTAAAAATTCCCAGCGGTTATCTCTTGCCTGCTTGTCCGGTTCCGCTTCGAGGTTGAAACGGGTCCAGAAGCTGGCCTGTTCCGCGCCGTAGTTGAAGTTGGTCGGCTCGTAGAGCGTGGCGTAATCGTGGTTGCCCAGGACGCACCATTTGGTCTTGTTGATAACCAGGTCAAGACACTCGCGCGGATTGGCGCCGTAGCCGATGACATCCCCGAGGCAGTAAATGGTTTTTATGCCCCGGCTTTCGATGTCCGCAAGGACTGTTGTCAACGCCTCGATATTCGAATGTATGTCACTTATTATTGCAAACATAGTTAACTCACGCTCGATTACCTTTTATGTCTCAAGATTGCACAACGCAAAGACAACTTCATAACAGAAAAAGCGTCAAAAGGCCAGAGTATTTGTTGGTTTTTCGCGGTTCAAAGAAAACCCTCGTAATAAATCCGGCGGCTTTTGCTGAGATGCTATATGGTTGCTTTGATGAGAATCGTCGCTATAATATGCGGGTAGCGGCAGCAAAACGACCAATACTTCGAAGGGAAATATCTTGACAGATACGAATTTACTTGAAGCCGGCGGATTAGTGAAAAAGTATTCTGGAAGGGCCGTGGTCAATGGCGTATCCATCACAATCGCGCATCGCAGCATCGTGGGCCTGCTTGGCCGAAACGGCGCGGGCAAAACCACCACTTTCAGAATGATTATGGGGATGATAATCCCCACCGCGGGTCAGGTCGTTTTTGAAGGCAATGACATCACGGAACTGCCGATGTACAAAAGGGCGCGTCTTGGTATTGGGTATCTTTCACAGGAACCCAGCATCTTCCAGCGGCTCAGCGTCCGCGATAATCTTTACGCCATTCTCGAAACTATGGCCGTTACAAAACAACACAGAGAAAGCCGGGCCGACGAGTTGATTGAGCGTTTTGGTCTTACCGAAGTGGCAGGCAGCGAGGGACGATTCCTGTCGGGCGGTGAACGCAGAAAACTCGAAATCGCACGCGCTATGGTAACTGACCCATCCCTGATTCTTCTTGATGAACCCTTTAGCGGCGTTGACCCCATTACCGTTCAGGAACTGCAAAAGGACATTCGTCATCTTGTCGCTTCCGGCGTCAGCATCCTGATTACAGACCACAACGTCGAAAGAACACTCGAAGTGGTCGATAAGGCCTATATTATCGACCACGGCAAGGTCCTGGCGGAAGGCACCCCGGCGCAGGTTATCCAGAACGAAATCGTCCGAAAGGCCTACTTAGGCAACAGTTTCAACGGCGATGAGTTTGATTGAAGAGTAAAGATGACGATTGATGTTGAAAAATGTCGTATAACGCATTACCCGGCACAGGTGCTGGGCAAGGCCTCGCGGCCGGTGGAGAAAATCGACGACAATATCCGTCGGCTTGCCGCGAAGATGCTCGACATAATGATTGAGCAGAAAGGTATCGGTCTTGCGGCCCCGCAGGCGGGTGTGTCCTTGCGCCTCTTTATCATTTCTCTCGACGGCAGCAGGGAAAATGTCCGCGCCTATGTCAACCCGACTGTCAAGGCCGAAGGTCCGCTTGTGGAAAATGAAGAAGGGTGTTTGTCTGTTCCGGGCATATTCACAAAAATTAAACGGTACAGTCAGGCGACCGTTACCGCCACCGGCCTCGATGGTAAAACCTTTACCGACAAGGGCGAAGGACTTTACGCCCGTGCGCTTCAGCACGAATTTGACCACATTGAGGGGGTTACGATAGTCAACCGTATGCCGATGACCGCACGGATTGCGCATCGAAAGCAGTTGAAAATGCTCGAAGAAGAGCACAACGGTGTTGACTCCTGACTTCTATTATTCTGAAAGACAAATGAACATCGTTTATCTCGGAAGCGGCCAATTCGGTTTACCTTGTCTCGACGCGATTATTCAATCGAACCATAAAATATCTCTTGTCATTACCCAGCCGGCACAGCCCGCGGGCAGGGGACGTAAAGAAAAGCCGACACCCGTCGCCGAATGGGCAGCCGAGAATAACATACCCGTCATTGAAGCCCCCGATGTGAATTCACCCGAGATTATCGACAAAATGCGTTCCTGCAAAACCGACCTTTTAGTTGTCATCGCCTTTGGCCAGAAAATCAGCAAAGAAGTAACCGATATCGCCCCCAAAGGGACAATAAACGTTCACGCGTCGCTGCTGCCTAAATACCGTGGGGCGGCGCCGATAAACTGGGCGATAATCAACGGCGACACCGAAACGGGCATCAGTATTATCACGGTTGCCCAGAGAATGGACGCGGGCGATATACTCGCGCAATGCAGGACCGAGATTGACGGCGAGGAATCAGCGGGCCAACTCCACGACCGGCTGGCGAAACTGGCGTCGCCATTGCTTGTTACGACCATTGACCAGATTGCCGCGGGCACAGCCAAATACATAAAACAGGACGACTCGAAGGCCACCCGCGCACCGAAGCTGCAAAAAACCGATGGTTTTCTTGATTTTGCTGAGCAGGCGGAATCGCTGCACAGGAAAATGCTTGGTTTGTGGCCCTGGCCCGGCGCTGCCGCCGTTTATAAGTCGAAAAAATCAGGCCGGGTAGAACGAGTTATTTTCGCTAAAGCGGATATTTTGCGAATGGCTGACTCTGAAAATCTTCCTCCCGGCACAATTGACGAAAATCTTAACGTTATCTGCGGCAAAGACCGCTTGCAGATTATGCAGTTGAAACCGGAAAATTCCCGCCTGATGAGTTTCGCGGATTTTGTCAACGGCCGGCATGTTTGCCCCGGCGACATCTTTATCAGAATCGAAGAATGATATGTCTTCCTCTGTTCCCCTAACCGCACGTGCCGTCGCCGCCTCTGTTTTGACGCAGGCCGACCCCAAAAAGGGCGATGTTGTCGAGACGCTGGCCGATTTTCTAAGGCGGACAAAAGAACCGCAGCGGGCCACTGACATTGTTTTCGGCGTCCTGAAAAATAACTGCCTGATTGATAATTTGATTGAGAAGGTTTCCGCTGTCCCTGTCGGGAGAATCTCCGGCAAAATACTTAATATTCTCCGCGTGGGCGTTTATGAGCTGGTCTATTGTCCCCAGGCCGCGGAGTACGCGATAGTTGATGAGGCGGTCGATTATTCGAAGCGAGTCGCAGGCGCCAAACAGGCGGGGTTTGTCAACGCGATACTTCGCCAGACGCAAAAACACATAATCAATCGTCAAAAGCCGATTGAGCAATCCCGGCTGCGAGAGACCATACCGCAAATGCCGAACACAGGTTGTGAATTTGATTTAGAGATACTTCCCGACCGGGACGAATCGCCATGTGAGTATCTTGCCTGTGCGTTTTCACTGCCCGACTGGCTTGTTCAAAGTTGGCTCGATGAATATGGCAGGGAGCAGACAGAAAAGATTTGTTTTGCGAGCAATCGCAGACCGAGCGTTTATTTGAGGCCTAATCCGCTCAAAACCACAGCGGAAGAACTCACGGAGAAACTCAAAGCCGCTGAAATCGAGTGCGAGATTGAGCCCGAATCGCAGATGATAAAACTGACAAGCCCAAAAGCAATAACCGCATTACCCGGCTTCGATGAAGGGTCATTTGCCGTTCAGGATTTATCCGCCGCGGAAGTGGTTCGGACGTTGAAGCCAAAGCTGGGCTGGGAGATTCTTGACCTTTGTGCCGCGCCGGGCACAAAGACGACGCAGTTGGCGGAAGCGACCGGCGGCCGCGCGAAAATTGTCGCGACCGACATTGACTCCGGCCGGCTGAAAAAGGTCAAAGAAAATATCGCTCGCCTGGGTTTATCAGATAGTATCACAACAGTCGAATTTATCTCTGTTGAAAAACAGGGCGGTTTTGATTGCCTGTTAGTTGATGCGCCCTGCTCGAATACAGGCGTCCTGGCACGCAGGCCGGAGGTTCGCCATCGAATTACTAAAAGCGATGTTAAAAAACTTGCTAAAACGCAGATGATGCTGCTCTCCAAGGCCGCAGGTATGCTGAAACCCGGAGGCATTATCTGTTACAGCACCTGCAGCATCCAGCCCGAAGAAGACGGCCTGCTTGTTCGCGGATTTATTAAGGAAAATCTCAGTTTCAAAATTGAATCTGAAAACCTGATTTTGCCGTCAGCCGAGATGTTTGACCGTGATGGGAGTTATACGGCAATTATCGCCAGGCAGGCCGGAGATTGATTGGGTATTTGATTTTTTGCCGGATTGCTCTTGACGTGGTTTAGGTAAATTGTTAAGTGATTGAGAGTAGCCGGCGGAGTACCGGCGGTTTTATGGACTTGAAAGGAGGCCATTATGGCAAAGTTAGCTGTTATCGTGTCGGTTATAACGTTATCGTTCGTTCTTGTAGGGTGTAACGGTAAGGATGCGGGCAAATCACAGAAGTTGAATACCGGGGTCGTCACCACTTCGGATGCCAACACCCTGTATGCCGAAGCCGTTCGTCTCGAAGAGCAGGCAGGCCCGTTAATCAAGAACGAGGCCTTGTTGAGAAAGGCGCTCGATAAGTATGACCAGTTGATAAACAAATATCCTAAAAGCGACAAAATAGACGATGCTGCCTTCAGAATGGCTGGGATTTATGAATACCTCAAGGACTATACTAACGCCGTTAAGTATTACCAGAGAACCTACCAGTGGAACCCGCAAACGCCCACTACGGCCAGGTTCAAGGCGGCTTATCTTCTCGATACCCAGTTGGGCAGAAGAGCTGAGGCACTGCAGATTTATCAGGAGGCGTTGTCGAAGATAACCAAATCGAATGAACACAGGCAGTGGGTCGCCCTTGCCGAACAACGGGTCAAGGAATTGAGCGGGGAAGCCAAACCGCAGCCGTAATTCCGGCTTGAATTTGTTTGAATGAATACTTCGCGTAATTATGGGCCTGACCGATTGTCAGGCCCATTTGCTTTTGACTGTCGATGCTGAAAAAACTTGAACAGAAAACAGCGGATTTTATCGCAGCCGAACAGCTTGCACCGGCGGGCGGAAAAATTCTGCTTGCGATTTCAGGCGGCGTGGATTCCTCGGCGTTGTTACACGTCCTGGCTGCGCTCCGGCTCGATATTCACTGCGCCCACATAAATCATCAATTGAGAACTGATGAGGCACAAAGAGATGAGGATTTCGTGATTGAACAGTGCCAAAAACTCAAAGTCCCCGTCATCACTAAGAAAATCGATGTGCGTGATTACGCGAAGAAATCAAAACTGTCAATCGAGACGGCCGCGAGAAATCTGCGAATAGAAAATCTGGTTGAGATTGCGAAAGAACAGAACTGCGCCTGTATTGCCACCGCCCATCATAAAAACGACAACGCCGAAACAATTATCGACCGGCTGATTCGCGGAACGGGCCTTCGGGGCATGTGTGGTATCTGGCCCGCGAAAAAATTTGCTGATGGAATCACATTTATAAGGCCGTTGCTTTGTGCCACTCGCGATGAGATTATCCAATACCTCAACAGCCGTAACCTGAATTGGTGCACAGACAGGACTAATACTGATTTCGCATACAGGCGCAACTTCATCCGTCATCGTCTGCTCCCGGCGTTACAGAATGATTCTCAAAGCGACATCGTTGAGCGCCTTGCCGTCCTGTCGAAAGCGTCTCGCGGATTTTATCTTATGGTTTGTCGAGCAGCCGACGCGATTTGGCCCGACGTCGCCGCCGCAAATGGAAACGAAATTGCTGTGGATTCTGACAAAATTGCCAGTCAGTCGGCTGAAATCAAAATCGAGATTATCCGCAGGGCGATGGCGTATCTTGGCGCAGGTGAGCAGGACGTTACAGAACGACATTATAAAAGCATATTGCGATTGCCGGATGATGCAGAACTACAGCTTCCAAATCGCATAACGGTGCATAGGCAGGGGGGCAAAATCGTTTTTGAGAAACATCTGAAAACTAAACCGGCCCAATCAATTGCAATAGACCCTGTTGTGTTAAAAGTGCCGGGAGCAACGCAATTAGGCCCCTATGCAATCAACGCCGATATCATAGAAATAGAACAGAAAGACCTGGCCGGCTTCAAAAAGACCAAAACAAATCTTGTCGAATGGTTCGATTTTGAAAAATTGAAACTGCCCATGGAGGTTCGTTCCCGACGACGTGGGGACAAATTCCAACCGCTTGGTTTAACCGGCGAAAAAAAAGTTGGCAAGTTTTTGACCGCCGCGAAGGTATCTCAATCGTTGCGGAGGCGATTGCTCGTTATTGCCGACAGCGATAAAATAATCTGGCTTTGCCCAGTCAGAATCAGCGAACAGGCAAAGGTAACTAACGATACTCGTAAGGTAATTCAGATTAAAATTATTGATTGCGGGTAATTTACTGCTGACTGGAGTCAAACAATTCCGGCCCATCGTCAGCAGTCGGTTTTTTGCTGTATTTCAAACCGAGGTGCGAGCAGGCATCATTAGTTATCTCCCTGCCCCTTTTCGTCCTGCGGACAAAGCCGATTTGCAGCAGATACGGCTCAACCACGTCTTCCAGCGTATCCCGTTCCTCGCCTAATGTCGCTGCGATTGCCTCGATGCCCGCAGGTCCGCCCTCATATACCCCCGCCAAAGCCCGCAAAAACGACCTGTCCAATTCATCGAGACCAAGTACGTCAATCTGTTCCATTTTGAGCGAACTTTCGACAATCGCGGTCGTCAGTTTGCCCTGTCCTTTTACCTGTGCATAGTCGCGCACCCGTTTCAACAGGCGGTTCGCGATTCTCGGCGTTCCGCGCGACCGCGTCGCGATGAGATTCAGTGTCCCTTCGTCGCAATTCAATTGCAGCAGTTTTGCTGAGCGTTTGAGAATTAAAGTCAAGTCCGCCGTATTGTAAAATTCGAGATGATAAAGCATCCCGAACCTGCTTCGCAGTGGTGCGCTCAACAATCCCGCCCGTGTCGTTGCCCCTATAAGAGTGAATCGTTTTAACGGGAAATTTATCGTTTTCGCGTGCAGCCCGCTATCGACTGTGAAATCAACCCTGAACTCCTCCATCGCCGGGTACATAAATTCTTCGACAGGCGTGCTCAGCCGGTGAATCTCGTCGATAAAAAGTGTATCGCCCGTGCCGATATTGCTCAAAAGCCCCATCAGGTCGCCCTGTTTTGTCAGCGCGGGCCCCGATGTGCACCTGATATTTGCACCCATCTCATTTGCGACGACGTTTGCAAGCGTGGTTTTGCCCAATCCGGGTGGCCCGTAAAACAGGATATGTTCCAACGGCTCATTTCTCTTCTTCGCCGCCTCAATCGCGATTTTGAGCTTGTCGATTACCTTCTGTTGTCCGATGCACTCGCGCAACTGCTTTGGCCGAAGCGAAACGTTGAAATTCTCCTCCGCCTCATTTCTTGACTCGCTGGTTATAACCCTGTCTATCGCCATACAATCCTGTCTTGTGTCTTGGGTCTGTTGTCTTGCGTCTGGTTAGACCTCTATGCCTTGTTTCATTCTATATACCAGGGGCACCAACTCTTCCGCGGTTTTTGCATCCGGGTGTTTCTTGCACGCAAGTTCAATCAGTTCCATCGCCTCATTTCGTTTCTCGCCCCAGGCAATCAGAATCTCAAGTGTCTCCGCCTGGTATGGTTTGAAAGCGGGCGCAGCCGCACCCGTCGGGCCAACCCCGATTGCGAATCTGCTGAGTTTGCCTTTCAGTTCCGCGATAATCTGCTGCGCCGTCCTTTTCCCTACGCCGTCAAGCGCCATTAGTATCTTGTCATCCCCGTTTTCAATCGCCGAAGCGATACTGGCAATCGGTATTGTCAGTGAACGCAATGCTTTTCGCACGCCGATGCCTTTGACGCTGGTGAACTTGTTGAAAAATTCCCTTTCGCCGTCGCTGAGGAATCCGACGATTCTGGGAATAAGATTTCCGCCGCCCAATGACCCCTCGTAGTATTCCATCGTGCAAAGCGTGATATTTGAGCCGATACTGCCCGCTAACGCACTGATGCAATATCCCGGCAGTAAAACCTCATACCCCACCGCGCCAACCTGTACCAGCGCGCTTTCGGTATTCAACTTAACAAGTTTTCCTTCCAACCGTGCTATCATAATACTTAACCACCGTTTTACAGGGGATTTATACCGGCTGTCAAAACCTTTCTCATTTTAGCACATTGCATCTTGTGACCGGAACGAATTTCGCGAACACCTCGCTCTACGGTTACGAAACCGTTTTTGGCATAAAATTTCTCAGCATTTAAAGAGGCATCTAATTTGAGAGTATTGACTCCCCGCTCTATGGCAATTCGTTCAAGACCTGCCAGGATTTTAGTTCCTATCCCTTGACGGCCGAAGGCTGGATGCACATATATGGCCCGCAACTCATTGCATTTGGGCATGATAATCCCAAAACCAACCGTCCTGTTATTTATTTTTCCCACAACGAATATTTCCTCGCCGCCCTGAATCGCATCCGTTAATTGCTTGATTTTCTCAGGCGTCTTGGGCATAGCCCAGTTCTGAATTATCTCTTCAGGATACCAGGATGCCGCAATTTCATGCACTGCGGAATAATGGATATTCATAATATCTTCAACGTTTGACGCGTCCGCTGATTTTAATTCGATGCGCCTCATAGATATTTTTTCACAGTTTCCGCACAGCACATCGCCGCCGCAATCGCGTCCGCCACGTCATTCGGCTCAGGCACAGCCGACAATCCTAAGAGCGTCTTGATTGTCCTCTGCATCTGCTCTTTCGACGCGTGCCCGTTACCCGTAATACATTTCTTTATCCGCGTCGCGCCGAAACTCTTGACCTCAACGCCCGCCTCGGCACATCTCTGCAATATAACCCCTCTTGCGTGCCCCATCAATATCGCTGTTCGCGGATGAGCGTAATGCGAATATAACTGCTCTACTCCTACGACGTCGGGCTTGAACTTATCTAATATCGAGTCAATATCCTCGGCTATCTGGTTCAATCTCGTCTCGATTGTTTTACTTCCCGTTGTGCGAATCACTCCGCCCTCAATCAGCGTTGTTTCGCTCGATTTTGACTCAATACACGCATACCCGCAAACCTGCAATCCCGGGTCTATGCCGAGAATCCTCATTTCATTCTCCAGCCGGTTACTCCACCGGGTTTGTCTTCGAGAACGATCCCGATTTCCTCGATTTTTTTTCTTAAAGCATCGGCTTTCGTCCAATCCTTCATTGCTTTTGCCATTTTCCGTTCATCTATTAAAATTAATATGGTTTTATCTAACTTCTCATTCCAGTCACTCCATTTGCTTTGTTGCTGATATTGTTCTCTCACAATACCTAATACGTTGCCACCTAATTGGTTAAACACTTCGTCGATGGCTTTTAATGTTTCAGAAGTTGCAGCTCTTATAGTACGAAGATAGATTCGTGTAAAATCATCTCCAGTAGGTGATTCAGGATTACTGATTACGTTAGATAAATTTGTTAGCTCAAACATTACCGACAATGCAATTGATGTATTTAAATCATCATTCATCGCTGATTCGAATTTGTCTTTCAATTCTTTCAGCTGATTTGCGACATTTGTATCAATTGGGCCATTAGGAGCATTTTTAATTTGCTTCCTTAAATTCATCACGGCATCGGTTAGTTTATCGTATCCGCTCTGAGCCGCGTGAAGCGCCTCATCCGAAAAATCAAGTGTGCTTCTGTAATGGCTGGTTAAAATGAATTGACGAACCGCGAGCGAATCGTATTTCCTGCTCAATCGCTCGTGCTTTGCATCCGGCGAATCACTAAAGACCTGTTTTAGCGTAATAAAATTGCCCAAACTCTTGCCCATCTTCTGGCCATCGACCGTAACCATATTATTGTGCAGCCAGTATTTGACGAATTGCTTCCCCGTCGCCGCCTCTGCCTGTGCGATTTCGCATTCGTGATGCGGGAACTGGTTTTCAAGACCGCCCCCGTGAATATCGAAGGGTTGTCCTAAGTATTTTGTGCTCATCACCGAACATTCCAGATGCCAGCCGGGGAATCCCGGTCCCCACGGGCTTGGCCACTGCATAATATGATTCGCCTCCGCCTTTTTCCAAAGCGCGAAATCCGCCGGGTTTCTCTTTTCCTGCGATACCTCCACCCGTGCCCCCGCAATCATATCCTCAACTTTTCTGCCCGACAGTTTCCCGTATTCGGCGAATTTTGAAACATCGAAATACACAGACCCGTTGGCCTCGTATGCGTAACCTTTTGCGATAAGCGTCTTGACCAATTCTATTTGTTCGACGATATGGCCGCTCGCCCGCGGGCTTATATCAGGCCTGACACAGTTAAGCTTGTCCATATCATCGAAGTAACTCTTCGTGTATTTCTCTGCTAATGCCATTGGGTGCGTGTGTGCTTTCGCCGCTGCCTTTGCGATTTTGTCCTCGCCCTGGTCTGCGTCATCGGTAAGGTGTCCCACGTCCGTGATATTCTGAACGTATGTTACGTTATAGCCGAGGTATCGCAGGTAGCGGACGAGAATATCGAAGCTGACATAGCTTTTCGCGTGGCCAAGATGCGCGTGCCCATACACAGTCGGCCCGCAAACGTATATCCCGACCCTGTCCTTATTTACCGGTTTAAATTCTTCTGTCTTGCGAGTCAAACTATTATATAATTTAAAAGTCATCTTCAATTCCTAATTTCAAATCCGCAATTGACGCGTAGCGTCATCCCCGAGTGCTGCTAACTTGTAATAGAACAGGGGACCCATTTTTTCGTTCTTCATTCTGCATTCTATGTTCTGTATTCTGTCTTCATATCCTTTTAATCTTCTTTCTCAGCATCGCTACCGCTGTGGCTGCTATTGCCGTGCCTTCGCCTACCTCGCCGAGTCCCTCATTCGTTTTCGCCTTGACGTTTGTCGCGTTGAAATCGATTCCCAATAGTCCGGCGATTACCCGTTTTATTTGCCCCTTGAATGGTTCCAGCCGGGGTTGTTCCGCGTGAATCGTTACATCGACGTTGATAATGTCCCATTTCTTTTCAGCTATTTTTTCTTTGACGATTAACAGCAGCTCCTTACTGTCCGCGTCTTTCCATTTTGGGTCGGTGTCGGGGAAAAATGTCCCTATATCGCCCATTCCCGCGGCCCCAAGCAGGGCGTCTATTACCGCGTGCAGCACCACGTCGCCGTCACTGTGTCCCAGCAGGCCCATCGGATGCGGAATCAGCACTCCGCCCAGCATCAGCTTCCTGCCCTCGACTAAGCGGTGAATGTCCGTCCCTATCCCCGTTCTAAATTCAATGGGTTCTTGTTCAATCATAAATCATAAATTATAAATCATAAATAGTTACAGCGTTCCCTTTGTGCTGGGTATGTCCTTGCCTGTTATTTTAACCGCCGCGCCTAATGCCTGGCCCATCGCCTTGAATACCGCCTCCGCGGTATGATGGGCGTTTGTGCCGTAGGGGACGTTTATATGCAGGTTGAATTTGCCCGCGTTTGAAAAGCTCCTCAGCATCTCTTCAAGGCACTCAACGTCGAACTCGCCAATTTTATTCGTCCGGTATTCCACGTTATAAACGCAGCTCGGCCTGCCCGACAAATCAATCGACACATTCGCCAGCGAATCCTCCATCGGCACCGAGCTGTTGCCGTATCTGTTGATGCCTTTCTTGTCCCCAAGCGCCTTGTCTAAGCATTGTCCAAGGCAAAGCCCGATGTCCTCGACCGTGTGATGGCTGTCAACGTCGAGGTCGCCTTTGGCCTTGACAGTCGTATCGATTTTACTGTGCTTACTGAGGTGCGTGAGCATATGGTCGAGAAACCCGACGCCCGTATCGATTTCGTATTTGCCGGCTCCGTCGAGATTCAGCGATATATTAACGTCGGTCTCTTTGGTCTTCCTGTGTATTTTCGCCGTTCGCTTTTTCATAGCATAGTCCTTTACGCGGATACGATTTCTTTCAACGCCGACAAAAGCGTATCATTCTGTTCTTTTGTCCCCACGCTTATTCTCAGCTTATTTTCGATGCCGGGCAAATCCCAGTATCGCACATAAATATTTCGCTGCACAAGTTTATCAAAAATACTTTTCGCCTTGCGTGCCTGATGCTCAGCGAAAACAAAATTCGACGAGCTGTCAGGCAGCGTAAATCCAATCGCTCTTAACTGCTCGCTGAGCCGTTTGCGTTCCGCCTTTACCTTCTCAACCGTTTCTTTAAAGTAACCCTGGTCTTTAATCGCTGTCGTCGCTGCCGCAATCGCTATCGCATCCGCGTTGTATGAATCCTTGACCTTCAGCAGTCCCTCTATCATTGCCGGCTTGGCAATCGCGTATCCGAATCGCAATCCCGCTAACGAATACCCTTTGCTTAAGCTGCGAAGTATAATTATGTTATCGAACTGTTTGACCAATTCAATGCAGTTTTGCTCTGCGAAATCCACGTATGCCTCGTCAATCAGCAGCACGCCCTTTATTTCCGCTGCAAGTTCCGCAAGCTCTTCCGTTTCTATAAATGTCCCGCTCGGCGCATTCGGATTGCAAACGATTGTCAAAGCCGCCTTCGTCCTCGCTAATTTTGAAGGCAGGTTAAACTCCTCATCGAAGGGCACCTCGATTGCCTTGCAGTTCTGTATTTGCGCCAGCACCGGGTAAAGCGAATAAGTCGGCACGGGATATGCCGTTGCCCTCTTTTTGTCGCAAAACGCCGTAAACGCCATACTCAGCAGTTCGTCTCCGCCGTTGCAGACCATAATCCAGTCCGGCTCTACCCCGTTGATTTTCGCCGCCGCCTCGCGAAACACGTTACCCATCGGGTCAGGATACCTGCGTAACTGCTCCGGCTTTATCTCACTAATCACCTTCAAAACTTCCGGAGAGGGGGGGTAAGGGTTCTCATTGGTATTGAGCTTCACCACCTCCGTGGATTTCGGCTGAAACCCCGGCTCATAACCCTTCATCTGCTCGATATTATCACGAAAATAACCCATAGTTTTTCCTTCTTGTGTCTTGGGTCTTGTGTCTTATGTCTTGTGTCTGATTATATGCTTTTTACGGGGGAAAAGAAGCCCCCGCTGGCAAATTAACGTCCTTTTATTATAATCGTCATTCAGATATGAAGATGCTGATTAGAAACATATCGCTCGGCTTGATTTTATTTGGCGGCATCTGCGGATGCTCTTCTCCGGCCAAACAAACATCTCCTCGTGCTCATCGCAACGGCCCCAAAAACGTCATCATTATGATTGCCGATGGCGGCGGATTCAATCACTATAAATCCGCCGACTATTATAATTGCGGCCGTTCACCCTGTCAGCCCTACGAGGATTTTCCCGTCCGCCTCGCGATGAGTACCTACCCCTACGGCGGCTCTTATGATGCTAACCTTGTCTGGCGCAGCTTCGATTATGTCGATAAGGGCTTCACCGATTCCGCAGCAGCCGCGACCGCTATGGCCACGGGCGTCAAAACCCATAACAAAACCCTCGGCCTCGATATCGATGGTCGCCCAGTTTTGAATCTTTCTGAGCGGGCCAAACAGCTTGGCAAAGCCGCGGGTGTAATCACCACTGTCTTCTTCGATGACGCCACTCCCGCCGGCTTCGTCGTCCACAACGGTGCAAGGAGCAATCTGACCCAAATCGCCGATGATATGCTTAACAGTAACTCCGTCGATTGTATTATGGGCGCGGGCCACCCCTTTTATGATTCCGACGGCAGGCGGACACAAGAGCCAAACTACAGGTATATTAGCGAGAAAACCTGGGAGGTCCTGAAGAATGGTTCGGCAGGCGGCAGCGCAAACCCCTGGACACTCGTCCAGACACGCGCCGAATTCCAGGCCTTGGCAAATGGCAAAACCCCGAATCGCGTCTTCGGCCTCATACAGGTCTATGATACTACCCAGCAAAAACGTTCAGGCGACGCCTCAGCAGACCCATATCAGGTGCCTTTGACTCAAACCGTCCCAACGCTGGCGGAAATGACAAATGCCGCACTGAACGTCCTCGATAATGACCCCAATGGTTTCTTTATTATGATTGAAGGCGGTGCCGTTGACTGGACTGCCCACGCCAATGAATCGGGTCGCCTTATCGAGGAAATGGACGATTTCAACAAGAGTATCGAAGCCGTCATCCGCTGGATTGATATCAACAGCAATTGGAACGAAACACTTGTCATCATCACCGCCGACCATGAAACAGGACATCTCACAAGCCCCGGCTCAGGACAAACAGACCGTGGGTTTGTTTGGAATGACATCATCAGTAACGGGCCAGGCAAATTGCCCGATATCGAATGGCACAGCAGGAATCACACCAATTCGCTCGTTCCCTTCTTCGCCAAAGGTGCCGGGGCAGAACAATTCAGAAAAACCATCGACGGAAACGACCCCCTCCGCGGTCCATACATCGACAACACCGACATCGCGAACACCATCTTTACCCTGTGGGCGAAGCGGTGTGACTAATTTAAAATTCTCTGTGACCTCTGTGGCAAAAACTCAGAACCACCACGTCATATTTATCGCCCCGTACGAATCCGTGCTGTTCTGCTCCTTATATTCTCTCGTCAGGAACGTCTGCGAATAGCTTATCTCGAACGATTTATATCGGTAAACCGCTCCCACCTGGAACTGCGCAACCGCCGGCTCAGTCGTAAGCCCGCTCAAAAACCGGTCATACTGAACCAGCTTGCCGCCAATCCGCGTAAAAAGATACGCCGTTTGAACCTCTGCGGGTTTCTCAATGCACGCCGACGCCGGCGCCTCAAGTCGCCCAGGCCCAAAATCATTCGGCAGATGCAGCCCGTATCTGAAAACTATCCCAAGGTTCGCGTTGCGATGCAGTGTTCCAACTGTCGCCCCGTATTCCAGATGCGAATCAAAATTCTCCGTCCGCTTGAAATATTGCTCAGCAACCCGCTGCCTTTTCAGCCACGTGACATCCATGGCAAACTCGTCGCCTAATTGACTATCCCATCCCTTCGCTTTTTCCACCCCGATAACGCTATGCACAAAATTTTGAGTTTGCCTCCCGCGTGCTGATGGCCCGATGATACCGGGATTCAACTCGAAGTGTTCCATCTCGTTTTCAGTGGCTCGCTGCGCGAATATGCCCCCATACATCCACCCAGCGAATACCTGGTCGTGCTTGTCCCTCTTTGCCGGCTCGGCAACATAGTCGGGCGTATATAGATTTTGACCGAAAAAATACCCCAGTGCCGTGGTAACCTGACCGTCGTTTTGACCAAAATTATTCCATCTCGCAAATTCTTTTAGAAAATTGCAGTCGGGCTGGTGAGTATAAACAAGTTTTACCCCGTCGGTATAGTGCCGGTCGGTCCGGTATAATGGCTTGATAAGCGTCCCGTCGTTTTCCACATACGCCGTAAATGTTTCCTGCCCTGATGTGATGCACGTCGTCGCGACGCAGATAATTCCTGTTAGGATTGCTATGCTAACCCCGTGTTTTCTCACCTGTTTTTTCGCTTGCCCTTTAATGGTCCCTGGCTCCTCACTGCTATACTAATAGCGTGGCCCTGCCCAAGCGTGGATTAAATGTAATGGGCGGTACAGGGCTCGAACCTGTGACCTCGTGCGTGTCGAGCACGCGCTCTAACCAACTGAGCTAACCGCCCAGGATACAAAACTACGGTCGGAGGTATATTAACGGAAATTGGGCGGTAGTCAATCCTTTTGGTTTATGAAAGTTTAGGCGGTCAGCTTTTTGGGCTGGCGGTCAACTTTTTTGGCTGGTTGAAGATTCCGAAGCGGGCCCTGCGCTTCGCTACGTGTCGGGTTTTAACCCTTCGACAAGCTCAGGACGACGCAGAGCATCAATTTCGGGTTTCAGATTTGAGCTCTTCGACGCACTACGTTTGCTCAGGTTTTAGCTGGCGGGTCATCAGGTTGGCGATGGCTGACTGCACGGATTTGTTCTTGAAGAGGACATCATAGACGGCCTGGGTAATGGGCATCTCGACTTTGTATTGCTGGAGGAGACCCTCGACGACGGCTTTGCAGGTGGCGATACCCTCGATAACGGATTCCGTAGCGGATTGGGCAAGCAGGGGTGTTTGGCCCTTGCCGATTCGTTCGCCGAATGAGCGGTTTCTGCCCTTGGGGGATATGCAGGTTGTAACCAAATCGCCGAGGCCGGTAAGACCCGCGAATGTCTGGGGGTTTGCGCCCATAGCCACGCCGAGGCGGGAGATTTCGGCGAGGCCTCTGCAAAGCAGGGCGGCCTTGGCGTTGTCGCCTGCGCCGACGCCGTCGATTATGCCTGCGGCGATGGCGATGATATTTTTCATCGCGCCGGCCAATTCCACGCCGACCACGTCGGTATTGGTGTAGATGCGGAACCAAAGGGAGCTGAAGGTATGCTGGATTCTCTGGGCAAATTCCTCGTCGGCAGAGGCGACGCAGGCGGTGGCGGGCAATCTTGCGGCGAGTTCGTCGGCGATTGTGGGGCCGGATAATGCGGCCAGACCGCGGGAGGCGTTGCTGCCGAGGACGTCGGCGATGATTTGGGTGGGGCGTGATAACGTCTTATTTTCGATTCCCTTTGTGACTGAGCAAACGGGGACGCCTTTGGGCGTGTATTTTTGCAGGCGGGTCCAGACGCTTCGCATAAACTGACAGGGGACGGCGGAGATAATCAGGTCGGCGTCCGTCATAATTTTTTTGTCGTCGGGTTCGAAAATAATCGTTTTGGGGAGTTTGTGGCCCGGGAGAAATTTTACGTTTTCGCGGGCAGCAGCCATCTCCTGCAATTGTTTGGCATCGTAGCCCCAGAGGCGAACGGGCGTATTCTTTTCTGCCAGCAGCATCGCAAGGACGGTGCCCATCGCACCGTCGCCGATTATGGATATATTTTTGAACATCGGGGCATATTAGAATGTTTGGCCGACAAGATTGCAATAAGTAGATTTTTAGCCACCCCCGCCGTTTTGCGAAGCAAAACGAGACGCGGGGGCAGGCAGAGATATTATAGCCACCCGGCTACGTTGTGCAACTACGCCGAGGCAGGCAGGATTGCAATAAGTAGATTGTCGATTGTCGATTGACGATTTAGGGATGAGGATTAAATAATTGACGATTATTTTGGCGGATTAACCAATTGACGATTTGCGATTGTCGATTGACGATTTAAGGATGTAGTAAATTAAGTCCGCCTGCGGCGGATAAATCGCAGATTGTTTTAACTTCTCTGTCGGGCATATTTTACATAGACAATTTATTTACTAATAAACATTTACACCGAAGGAGGTTCTGGTGGCAATTCAGTGCAATACGCTTTTTTGCTATCACCCTTAACAATCGTTGTTGTAGTCACTGTCCCAGTGGGACTAACTTTAACGCTTGTAATTGCTACATTTTTTTTCTCGGCATCTCTCGCATACTTATCGATTTCCTTTATATTCTGAAACTGCCCCATTAGGTATGTGTCCTCGTCGCAACCTATTTTGGTTTTTGTTATACAGGCAAATTCCCTTTTCCCAGCAAGTTTTCGTATATCATTCCACCTATGCGATAAATACCAAGCTACTCCACTTGTTCCCCACTCTCCAAATCCTCCGCAACAAATCCATGTCCTCTGAGGGAAATTAGTTGGGTGTATTTTAATTATGAAACCATAATCAAAACCCGCCTCGTCCCCATCTTTTACGAGGATCTTTCTCGAGTCTTTAGCGACTATTTTCCCATGTTCATAATCCAGGAGCTTGTTAGCAGAATTTGCCATAAGGTCTTTTGTCTTATGGTTCGTTGGTCCTCCAATTGATATGAACGATAAGTTCATCTTCTGGTCCACATCAGCGTGAGACACTATGAGAGGTGGTTTGCCAATACTTTTTCCGAATGTGTATACCAAGTACCCTACGCTTCTTGTTGCGGCACAAGAATTGATCAACGTCAAGTTTGTTGTGGCAGGTGTTCCTCTGGGTACCTTCGACTCTTCTGCCGGAAAAACCACATCCCTTTTGCTTTCCACAGATTTGTATACCACGTAGAACTCACCGTCGTCCTCGTCTTGAAATACCTGCTGGAACCTGCGAGCATGCAATTTACGATAAAACAATTGCAGTAGCAACGCGAGACCGGAAACAAGAATGCCACCGATAATATTATAAGCGATTTGAACAACCCCATCCTTTACAACCATTTTTCACCTCGTGTTGTTTCGGCAAAAACCCATTTTGCTTGATTTGCCAATATAAAATCCTCAGTTAAAACTCGTAAGTTTTAACTTTTTCAAATTTACAATTCGGATTGTTAAAAGACAATCTTTGATTATCGTATGATTCTGCGTTGTTGCCAAGCTTGTGAATCTGTTTCTCAGAACAATATTCTATGCGGGCAATATGAGAAAGCTCATCTTTATTCAGCAATTTACATGTCATTAACTGAAGTCCACTATTATTCGAAAGCTCTCGCAAATCATATATACCTTCGAGAAAACAGACAATTATGCCTGGTATTGATTTGTCCAATTGATTCTTAGCTGCTTCATATACCTTATCATAAATGCCCTCCAAAACCTTATCTGGTTTCTTGGATTTAAGACTTAGCTTGATTGGATCAATTAGGTTATCCCCATCCCTGCGAGATGAAAACAACGCAACATGTAACCCATCGGGTAACATACTTTCATCATGCTCCCGTACATTGAAGATTTTTCTGCTCATTTCATTCAGATTCAACGAAATATGTCCCAGCGGCACTTCAAATTCACCCTTAATGTTTTTTGATTTAATGAGTCCAAGGATATCTGAGGATAGAGTGTTAATATGAGTGCCCTCCAGTCTTCCATCGAGAATAACGTCTATGTTTCCGCCGTAACCAAGCTTGTTAACCTCAGGCAAGATCGTTTGTATAAATCGGTTGAAATCCTCACGCTTTATTTTTCTTGAAATATCAACACTGATTCTTTTACACTCAACATTAAAATTGAAATCGGGGGTTCTGACTAAAAACTCAGGGTGTTTTTTACCGTCATCTTCATACCACTGAAGTTCGTTGCCTCGACTGTAAAAATGCCATGCAATGCGTATTTCAAATAGATAATCAGATGCCCTGTCTGGGTCTACCAAATCTCTTTTGTATTTATTTTGTACTGATACGGGCATAAATTTCAGAAGGGTGGTAACCATTTTTGCATCAGCAGATAACATCCTAATTTCAGGTGTAAAATTCTTCCTGATGGATTTGGCTGTATTTTTCAATTCAAAGAAGGATATAAAAGCATTCCACCAAGGATGTTTATGTTTAATCGTATATTCACTTACTATGGGGCCTGATAAATCGAGATTCCTTTTATGTTTTTTTAATGCGCTATCAACATTATTTGGCCCCAAGAAATAATAAAGTTTATTTATGAGGCGCGATGCTTCATAATCATGAATGTCTGATTCAGAAGGGTTCATTTTGTATTATCTTATCGTTTGTGATAAAGAGTAAGAACAACAATCATTTTTCAACCTGCCAAAGTTTCTCTTTTTTATTGGATTGCATTGTAGCCGGGAAAGTGGGGATTGTCGATTGCCGATTGTCGAATGGCGATTAAATAATTGACGATTGCGGATTTGCGATTGCAGATTGGCGATTGTCAAATGTCTATTTTTGAATGGGTCCCCTGTTACGTGACCATGCAATCTGGCTCCCCGCCAAAGACATGCGGGGATCTACGCCCGCCAAACAAACGGCGGGTAAACTGCGCTTCGAGGGTCTGCGCTGCGCTCGATGGGTCCCGGATAACGACATTCCGGGATCTGCGCTACGCTTCGAGGGGCTTCGCTGTGCTACGAGGTTTTGGTATAATGTTGTTATGCAAGAATATTATGTGTATATACTGGTTGTCAGGAGGCGACGGATTGATAATACCAGCGCGTGTTGATGTTCCGCAGGACCGACTGCCGATTGTGAACTGGCTGATAATAGCAGGGGCAATCGCGGTATTTGTCTGGCAGACGATAAGTATCCAAGAACGCAAGGCCCAACTGCCAGCCAAGACGAGGGAGTATGAGAACAAGTCGGTAGAGGACATGGCCAAAGATTTCGAGGTGAAGGATAAGCAGCTTAAAGAGATTGAAAAGTTGGCAGAAAAACCCACCAGAATTATGGAAGATGGGGGTCTCTTTAAGAAGGCCGACGAGCGGGAACAATTCAAAGAGGGGCTCATCAAGGAAATAATACTCCAGCGGTATTATGTGTGGGGGGAAATAAGGCCTTATATTTTAGACGGCTTGACATTAAAAGGATTATTCGGGCATATGTGGCTGCACGGGGGCATTATACACCTTTTGGGCAATATGCTTTTTCTGTGGATATTCGGCAATGCCATTTGCGCCAAAATAGGCAATCTTTGTTATATTCCGGTTTACATAGGGATGGGGCTTATCGCCGGGATTTCTCACCTGGTATTTGTCGGCGGCAGCATGCTTGGGGCAAGCGGGGCGATAAACGGCATCGTAGGGATGTTTTTAGTGCTGTTCCCGCAAAATGAAATAACCTGTTATTTGGTATTTTTTCCTTACATAAGAGGGTTCAACGTAAGCAGCGCGTGGATGATATTATTCTGGCTGGTGTTCGATATATTGGGGGCAATGCTGGGCGGCGGGGGAGGCGTGGCGTATTTCGCGCACCTGGGAGGTTTTGCAGGGGGCGTTGTTCTGGCGATTTTAATGCTGAAATTCAAGATGCTGACAATAGAACGATATGAGAAATCGCTTTTGCAGATAATCGAAGAATACAGGCATCCGCTGGCAGTTGATGAGTCCCCAAGGGGATATTATAGTTTTCTAAACGCGACGGCAAACGAACAGCCGGAGCTGCCGCTGGTCCCCATATCGCCGGTTCCGTTTGAGCCCAAGACCATATCATTCGACCCTCCTGAGCAGCCAGAAACGATACCGTTGGAACCTCAAACTCCTAAGGACGAATTTATACGGTTCGCCTGTTCGTGCGGCAAGCGGCTCAAGATGCCGGCAAAATACGCTGGCAAGACGGGTAAATGCCCGAAGTGCAACGCTCGCCTGAAAATACCGGACGAATAACAGAAGACAGTAAAAAGGCAGAAGGGAGAAGTTAGAAGGGAGAAGGTATTTAGTTTTGAGTTTTAAGTGTTGAGTTTTGGGTTATGGAAATTGCCGGGCTAAGCATTATTAAGACGTGCGAATTCGCCGTGATATTTTTTTGCTGCGACATCATGCGCGTGAGCGGCGTCGGTTTCGGAGTTGAAACGGCCGAGCCAGATTTTTTTGCCGCGGGAGGTGATTCTGGCGACCCATTTTCCGGAATGTTTTTCAAAGAAGACGCCGATGAAATGAGAAGATGTTTTTCTTGTAGTTTTTTCCTTGTTGCACTGGTTTTGTGAGTGAGTTGCGAGCCGGAGATTTTCCCTGCGATTGTCGAGAGTTTTGCGGTTTCGATGGTCAACAAGCATGCCGGCAGGGGGGTTCATAATCTCCCTGTGCATCGAAAGAATTTTTGTTCTGTTATTAGAGTCGGCAATGAGGCGGACGGCATAGGTTCGCGGGCCATTTTCCTTGGGACACCAATTGAAGGCGTTGAGCGAGTAGAAATCCCGCGGGTCAACGATGGTGAATTTGCCTTCGCCTAAGGGTATTTTGCGAAAGGGATAGCCGTGTTTTAACTTACGATAAAGCAACAGTGGGCAAACGCAGATTTTGTCCAGCCAGACCGGGATACCAATTATTAAGTTAGCGTTCATAATCCTCTCCTCTCTACAAACGATACTCGATATTCGATACTTGATGCTCGATACAATTTTTATAACCCGCAGGCAGGCCTGCGGGCTAACCGGAGGAATCTAAAGATTCCTCTATCCTTAATTTGTTTGATGCTCAGCCCCGCACTTGTCTTCGACAAGGAAACGCGGGGCTAAGGCCCAATTCGAAGAACATAGTTCCTCTATAATTGGGCCGACTTGCGCGCTTTTGACGAAAAATCGTGTTTTGGGAACAGGCCAAAATGTACTTAACTTGTTGTGGGACAAGGAGTAAAAAAAAATTTAAGAATTTTGGATTTGAGCAAAAAACACTTGCGCGAAATCGGCGAACAAGTGTATGAAACGTTTGTTTTGGACACCCGGTTAGTTGGGACAAAAGTCAAGTCATTATTTCACCGCAGAGGGCGTAACGTGGCGTGACTAAATACATACGAGACAGTTGAATATCGTTGGCCGGACAGGTAGATTATACCTGTCCCAAAGGTGGACTGATGAAAGGAACGAAGTATGAACGCTAAATTGGCTGCATTGAGTTTGTGTGTGGCGATAGTATTGGCCGGCGAAGCGATGTCGTCGGAGAAGCCGGAATCAAAGGTGGTTTTGAAGGCACAGGCGAAATCCTCGGGCTCGCCTCGCTTCGCGAGCGAAGCAGGGATGCCGCTTGCTTTGAAGGTAAAAGGGAATCAGATTCTCAACAGCAAAAACCAGCCGGTTTTGCTGCGCGGCGTCAACGCCGCATCACTCGAATGGACAATCGACGGTGACGGACATATCCTCGATACGATAAAAGTCGCAATCGATGACTGGAACGTCAATATCATTCGCCTGCCGTTGTCGCAGGACCGCTGGTTCGGAAAAGACCCCAACTCAACCGACGAAGGAAAGGGCTATCGAGCCCTTGTCAAAGATGTAGTTGACCTGTGCGGCTCGAAGGGCTGCTACATTCTTCTGGACCTGCACTGGTCCGATGTCAACGAATGGGGTCAGAATATCGGTCAGCATTCGATGCCGGACCGCAACAGCGTCATATTCTGGAAGGATTTCGCTCCCGTATATGCGAATCATCCGGCGGTTCTTTTTGACCTTTACAACGAGCCGCACGATGTAACCTGGGACGTCTGGCTCAACGGCGGGATGATTACTGACCGCCCAAACAGGCCCGGGTTGTCGGCTAAAAAATACGAAGCAGTAGGAATGCAGGAAATGCTGGATACGGTGCGAGCTGCCGGCGCCAAAAACGTCGTTGTCGCGGGTGGGCTGGAGTGGGCATACGATTTCAACGGCATCCTCGCGGGCAGACAGCTTAAGGACGCAGGAGGAAACGGCGTTATTTACGCCAATCACGCATACGACAACAAGAGCCAGAGCGTATTTACCTGGATTGCCAGTATGGAAGAGGCCACCGCCAAATTCCCCGTTATCGTCTCCGAATTCGGCGGTGCTGGCGGCCCGAATAGAAGGACAGGATGGTGGGGACAGAGTCCTTCGACCGCAATGGGTGACGACTGGCTGTTACATGTGCTTCAGGCAATTCAAGACCATAACTGGTCATTCACGGCATGGGATTTACATACTACGGCGGGGCCGACATTGATAGCGGACTGGAATTATATGCCGACGCCGGAATTTGGTGTTTACGTCAAGGAACTGCTCGTAACCGGCAAACTGCCCAGATATACGCCGCCGGACATAACTAAACTTGCCCAGGCATCGGCCTCTACATTGCCGGAATCGGCACGTATGGGCGGAAAGGAAGTATACGGGGATTGGCAGATTAAGGCCGACCCCTGTGACCGGATGGGCGGCTCAATAATTTCTTTTGCCGGAGACAGTGACGGCAGGTTAATCGGACAGTGGATAAATTCGAGAAGTTTCAGTGAGCTGGAGGACGTCAGGTTTAAGGACAACAATGTCACCTTCACACAAACGGTCCGATTCGGCAAAGATACTTTCAAGGGGAACTTCGCGGGCACAATCGAAAATGACAAGCTTTCAGGGACCCTGACCCATGGCGGGAACCAATCCAAAATGGAGGGCAAACGCAGCCCAATGATACCATTAGCAGCTGGCATCTGGGATATGAAGTTCAAGACGAAGGATAGTGAAACTGCCGCGATACTCGCTGTTAAAGCAGGCAAAGACGGTTCGTTATCGGCTGAATGGCAAAAAATAGAGGGTGAACACAAGATTACGGACGTGAAATGCGAAGGAAACAAGCTGACCTTCAAGAGCACCACTAAGGTTCAGGACGCCGAGAATGTATGCAACTTTGAGGGAACTATCGAGCCGAAGACGGATACGATTGCAGGTGTGTTTAAGGCGGAAGGTAATGAAATGCCGGCCGAAGCGAAACGAATCGGTTCGGAACTTATCGGCACCTGGATTCTCGACGTCGCCGCCCCGTGGGGCAACTCCAAACAGCGGCTGAAAATCAACCGGGATATGAGCGGTATGTATGGCGTTACTACCATCGATAAGGTTACTCTCGAAGGCGATAAGGTGAGCTTCAAGGTTACTCCTGAATTCGGCAGGATGAGATTCGAGATGAACTTTGAAGGAAAACTGGACGGCCCAAAACTCACCGGTGAGTTGAAAAATCCAAGAGGTTCTCAGGAAGTTACGGGCAAAAAGGCGGGCTCCGTTTTTTAGGATACGCAATTCGTGATAAATGGATTATTCTGTTGAGCGGATTGGACTAATCCTCGGCGGGATATTTGCCTGGAATTATCAGTAATCAATCCCCTTTGCCGGGGTTTAGCAATTCCAGCTTCACCGGCTTGAGGCGTTTGAGATTCACCAACTGGTTTTGGCCTAAGCGGGCCTTGATGATGACATTGGAAGTGGTATATTTTTCGCTGAGGATTGTGCTGTATGCGCGGAGGAAACTCTGGATTTTTCCGTCCGCCTGGCTGATGGTGATTTTGACGGTGATGACGCCGCCGTGGTATTTTTCCAATACGGCTTCGTGAAGGCGGTTGAGTCCGTAGCCGGTCTTTGCGGAAATGCCGACAGCGTCGGGGAAAAGCGTCTGAAGCGTTTCTAATGTGCGCAGGCCGCTGACGACGTCGATTTTATTGAGGACGAGGAGGATTTGTTTTTCGCCGCATCCGATGTCTTCAAGTGTTTTTTTGACCGATTCGATTTGTTTCATCGCATCGGCGTTCGAGACGTCCACGACGTGCAGGAGTAAATCGGCCGTGGTTGCCTCTTCGAGGGTTGCCTTGAATGATTCGACTAATTGATGGGGCAGGTTCCTGATGAAGCCGACGGTGTCGCTGAGCAGGACTTCCGCACCGCCTTCGAGTTGCCATTTTCTTGTGCGGGTATCGAGAGTCGCGAAGAGGCGGTCTTCGACGTAAGCGTCGGCGTCTGTGAGGGCGTTGAGGAGTGTGCTTTTGCCTACGTTGGTATAGCCGACGAGACATATTTTGAACGTGTCTTTTCTGCTGCTGATTTCGCGAACTCGGCGTTCGTCGAGTTCTTCAAGCTCGCGTTTGAGGTCCGACAGGCGTTTGCTGACAAGTCGTCTGTCGGTTTCGAGCTGTTGTTCGCCCGGCCCGCGAGTTCCGATACCGCCGACGGCTCCTGCGGTGGTTGCGCCGCCCGCGCCCGCGACACTGTCCAAGTGACTCCACATACGGGCGAGACGGGGGTAGGTATATTCGAGCTGGGCAAGTTCGACCTGAAGTTTGGCCTGGGCGGTTTTTGCGCCTGTGGCGAATATGTCGAGAATCAATTCGCTGCGGTCGATGACTTTGGCGGGGATTATTTCCTCAAGCTCCCTGATTTGACGCGGGAGCAGGTCGTTGTCGAATATGACAATGTCGGCGCTGAATCGTTTGACCCGTTCGGCGAGTTGTTCGACCTTGCCTTTGCCGATATAAAGGGCGGGATGGATTTTATGGATTTTCTGCTGGAAACGGTCAACGACAATGGCACCCGCGCTTTCGGCAAGTGCGGTAAGCTCTTTGAGGTCATCGTTGTCTTTCTGGTGTTGCAGTATGGCCCCAACTAATATGGCCCGCTCTTTGCGAACCCCTATGGTCTCACGCATTTTGTCCATTTATCGATCGTCTCCAAAATAACCTGCCCAAGTTACCATATCTGCTTTGTTTCTTCAATAAAAGAAGGGGTAGGCGGGAATGTGATTTTTTCGGGATTTTTGGCTTGCAAAGGGCTGGCAGGGGGGATATATTATCAGAGGAACAATTTGGTGATAAATGAATTTATTAAACCTTTCGAGTCAGGTTGGTATAAGGGGTGTTTTTGTATTATGTTGAAAGTTAAATCAAGAACAGGCGAATCGGTCCAGCAAATGATGAGGCGGTTCAAAAAGCTGTGTGAAAAAGAGGGTTTGATAAGAGATATGAAGCGCAATGCGTATTATGAGAAGCCCTCTGAGCGTAACCGCCGACGGATTCGCAAGGCACAGCGGATACTGCTGCCCTTTACGCCCCGCCCCAGACCAACAACTTAGTCGGAATCAATTCTTTACGACAGGCCAGAATACCCAGTCGCCTTCATCGGAGAACAGATTGATTCTGCCCTCTTTATCACGGATTGCCTGCCCACCATCATCTTTGAGATTTGAGCCCCAACTGTAAAGGAGGAAACCATCCGCGGTCTTTTTGTAGGTTAGCGGGCCGTTACTGAAGGGGTCATCTGGTAATTTTGTCAGATAGCCGATTTGAACCAGTTCATCGAGATTCTCCGGGAATTTCCCTTTCTCTTTTTGAAAACGCAGGGCAGCGAGGATTGCCAAAGTGGCTTCACGATGGGTTTTAAGTCGCCAGGCAATGACAGAAATTCTGTCAAAAGTCGGGGCAAGCGTTTGAAACGAAAGCGGTGAATTAACTGAACCCGCCGGTTTTGTTGATGGTTTTGTTGTCCTTTGCCAGGGGGTGGTCTGGAAATTTTGTTGTCCTTCGGCGAACATTTTATCGACCTGTGCAAGAGCTTCCTTGCGGTCAGGATAACTGAAAGTCAGAAAAGACCGGATAGTATCTTTCCAGTTATTGGCGAAATACATTGTAGCCGTGTTCAGCATTTTTCCATTGCCTTTGCCGTCATCAGTAAAACCCTGCTGGATAAGCGCATACCAGAACACTTTTTCACAGTTGGGGTCAATGGGAAATTCGTGTTTTGCAAAAGTAACTGTTAACTCATCCTGCAGGCGTTTTAATTGTGCAGCCGGCACATCAACCCGTGACAGGACCATTATTGTTATATGGTGCGAGAGGGATTCTATTGCTACTGCCACAAGCTGCTCGACAAGCAAACCCTGTTGCTCCAGATGAGAGGCGAACCTGAGAAGCGATATTGTATCGTCAACGGCTCCATCGATGTCGCCTGAGTATGTCCGCCAATAGATTCGGGCGGCGAGCATTCGGGCAACTTGTCTATATGGTGCGAGGGGTTGATTTGTGTTATTAAAAAAATCAGGATTGACGACAAGAACCGAATTGGCTTCGATAATAATGGGGCCGGCCGCATTATAATCTGCCCAAAAGTATGGTTTTTCCAATGCTTTATTAAGCGAGTTGAAGATCTCATCATCGGCCCGCAGGAAATTTGTTATCGCTGTTTTTTGGGCATCGTTCATATCGCCGGGCCACAAACGGGGTCTAATGAGCCAGCCATCAGTTTTGGGTATCAGTTCGGCGGCCTTTTTGATTTCGGGCATAGCGTTGAGGGATTCGTCTCTATCCTGTCTTTGCCGGTCGGTCAGCCATTGAGCGTAGTTAATCCTGATAGTGGGGGCGCCCATGCGAAGCCAGGAGGCACAGATTAGCAGATACGCAAAGATTACGAGGGCGGCGGCGGAACTTCTTACGAGGATTTTCTGCCAGAGCGGCCGGCAGCGTTTTTTTGCGCGGCGCATGAGGATTGCTAAGAGTTTTGGGTCGCCGAATTCGGAGATTAACTGTTGCGCCTTTTGTTCTTTTTCTTCGTTAGTGGCGTAATCTTTCAGATACAACTCGAAGTGGTCAATCAGCTCTTCGCGGACCTCGTCGCGTGCCTTTTTGCGGTATCGCATTTTTTTGATGACGAGGTTGATATATTCGACGGCGCAGGTCGGCAGTTCACCAAATCCATCCGGTTTTATTTTTGACTCTGCCATAAGAGTCGTCCATTATTTAGTTTGTTCATATTTGCCATCAATCACAGGCCATAATACCCAGTCGCCTTCGGGCGTCCACTGAATGATTTTGCCTTTTTTATCACGGGTTACCTGTCCGTCATCATCCTTCAGGTTTTCGCCCCAACTGTAAAGGAGAAAACTGTTATCCGTTTTGCGATAGGCAAGCGGTTTATCGCTGAAGGGGTCAACAGGAACATGTTTAATATATCCCTTTTCCACCAATTTATCGAGCGATTCGGGAAAGGCGCCTGTATCCTGTTTGTATCTGATGATAGCAATTATAAGCGGGGTGCTTTCGGCGTCGATTTTGTTTCGCCACCCGATCATATTAACGCGGGCCAGCGCGGGCACCAGGATTTTAAGGAAGATGTTATTGTTCACGATACGGTTGGTTTCGGAATCAGGGTCGATTCCTTCGGCCTTTAGCCGGGCGGGTGTTTTAGAGGAAATTTCATCGAAGCGTTTATAGAAGGCATCGGTACTGGCAATCGTTTCGGCCTTAGTGGGTGAGAATAAGACGTCCGGGGAATATTTTAAGACCAGAATCATGTCAACCATAGGGTCATGTTTGGGGTTCTCGTTGCTTGACTCGTAAAATCCTATCATACGTTTTGGATAAATATGAGAGGGGCCGAATCGGCTGTCGGTGAAGCAACGCTGGATTTCATCGTATGCACAAAGTTTCTCTAAGCTAAAATCCGGTTTGAAATTATCGCCGTCGATAATGGTTTGAAGACGCTGCTGGAAGCCAGCGAGGGCGCCTGATTCAATTTTACAGGTGTCCAGTACTTGTCGAGATGTTCGCAGGGCAAGGCCTTTGATGGCCATACCAACGAGCTGCTCAACGAGTAGTGTTTTTTCGCCTTTGTAGTGCCTGCCAAGGCGGTAACAAGTTTCGATATCCTGGAAGGCCGAATTAAAGTCGTTGGATTGCGAGTTTAACCATGCCCGCCAGCAGAGGGCATAGGCAATATTACGGGAAGGCGCGAGGTCCGGCAGGAGAACCGACATCATGTTTTGTTCGGGGTCCTTAGATTCATATCGCTGCCAACAGTAAGGTAATTTTGAACCTTTTGTGACAAGGGCAAGGGGCTCCTCATTTTTGGCAAGCCATTGCCTGATAAGTTTTTTTTGTTCGTCGTTAGCGTCATAAAAATGAATTCGTAAGAGTTCTTTGCTATCGTTGACGTCCACGAGGGCCTTGATGGCCTTGTTATAAAGAGGGTAGGCGTTCGTGGAGTCGTCGGCGGCGGGGCGGACGATTTTGTTAAGTTCGGCGATGTAGTTGGTTGTGATGACTGGTTTGCCTGTGAAGAACCAGGCGATGTAAAGAATGAGGAGTATTATCATCGCGGCGAGGGCCTGGAATGTTCTTGCCACGATGGTTCGCCAGAGGGGCCGGCAGCGTTTTTTTGCGCGGCGCATAAGGACGGCGAGGAGTTTTGGGTCGCCGAATTCGGATATCAACTGCTGTGCTTTTTGCTCTTTTTCCTCATTAGCGGTGCAATCTTTTAGATAAACTTCGAAATGGTCGAACAGCTCTTCGCGGACTTCATCACGTGCCTTTTTGCGGTATCGCATATTTTTGATGACGAGGTTGATGTATTCGACAGCGCTATTGGGCAGGTTTTCGAATGTTTTATCATTTTCAGCCATAACGTCGCTCCTGAATTATTGATGCTCTGTTAACGGCTCATTCGTTTACGCGGTTTTAATCGCGCCGCCGAAGACGAAATCGAGGCCTGTTCGCAATTTTCGCAACTGCTCGGTCTGGCCTGCGAGATATTCTTTGCCTTTGCTGGTGATTGAGTAGTAGCGTCTTTTGCGGCCTGATTTGGTGGTTTCCACGCGGGCTTTGACTAAGCGTTTGGCTTCGAGGTTGTAGAGCAGGGGGTAGAGGGTGCCTTTGCCCAGCGTGAGGATTTCGTCGCTTCGCTGTTCGATGGTCTGGGTCAATTCGTAGCCATACATTTCGCCTCGAGAGAGAATCTGAAGCACAACGACGGGGGCGATACCTTTTAGTAACTGACTTTCAAATTTCATATCAATCTCCTTTTCATAAAATGTTGTATATCGTAATAACGTATTGTTATGCTTATTATGTATTACATACTATGCGATGTCAAGTAAAATTTAAAAAAATTTACGCGGGTATTTGGGCGGTTCGGCGGGTTGCGGCGAAGCCGGAGACGATTGTGACAGTGAGCATAATCAGAAAGGTAATTGCGGTAACCCAGTTGGCCCAGGCGGCGGGAACGTGGGCTGATTTGATAAGGACGATTCCGACGGCGAAGGACTGGAGGAACATTTTAATTTTGCCTGAGGCGACGGCGCGGAAGTCGATGCCTTTGGCCTCTGCGGCGTGACGGAGAATGGTTACGTATCCCTCTCTGCCAATCAGGATGGCGGCGATACCCCAGCGGATAACGTTCATATAGGTTTCGGAGATGGTGAAGAGGGATGGTTCACGGATAAGTGCGAAACAGATGAATGCGCCGCAGACGAGGATTTTGTCAGCGAGCGGGTCGAGCATACGTCCTAATTTGCTGGCGACGTTGAGTTTTCGGGCAATGGGGCCGTCGATGATGTCCGTGAGGGCGGCGATTAAGAAGACAGCGAAGGCGGTGTCAAGCGTCAGCGTTTTGTTTTGGGCATAAGGAGAATGAAGGAGCATGCCGAGAAAGAGTATAGTCAGGGCGAGCCGGCCAAAGGTCAATATGTTAGGAACCTGTTTTAGCATAGGCAAAGTTTACATATTGGTTTGTGTAATTCAAGATTAAATTTGACGGCAGAGGAGGTCGTAGTTTATTGAGCCGGTGACTTTGGCGTTAATAAAGGAGCCGGGGGATGCGTTGCAATCGCGGATAATGCAGAGGGGGTCGATGTCGGGCGCCTGGCCGAAGAAGCGGGCTTTGGCGGTGTGATTTTTGTCGATGCTGTCAATGAGGCAGGTCAGTGTGCTGTCTATTCGGGATTTGTTTTTATCGAAGGCGATTTGTTGCTGGGCGAGCATAAGCTGTTCGAGTCGTTGTTTTTTGACGCGGTCGGGGACCTGGTGTGGTAAGCTGGCGGCGGGGGTCCCCTGTTCGGGGTAGAAGGTGAAACAGCCGAGGTTATCGAAGTGTGCCCAGTTGATGAATTCGAGGAGTTCGTTGAAGCGGGCGTCTGTTTCGCCGGGGAAACCAACGATGAAGGTTGTGCGGAGGACGCAATCTGGGATTTTGGTTCGCAGGGTTTCAATTAGTCGGAGGATTTTATCTTTGGAATGGGGTCTGCGCATTGCTTTGAGGATTTGTGGGTTTATGTGCTGAAGGGGGATGTCAAAGTAGGAGAGGATTTTATCGGAGTCGGCGACGGTTTCGATGAGTGGTTCGGTTATTCCGGTGGGATATAGATAAAGCAGGCGAATCCAGCGGAGGCGCGGGATTTTGGCGAGGTCGGTGAGCAGTTTTGGCAAGGCGTTGGGGATATGAAGGTCGTGGCCATAGGCGGTTATGTCCTGAGCGATGACATTGAGTTCGACTGCGCCTGAGGCGACGAGTTGGCGTGCTTCGGCGAGGATGAGTTGTTTTGGTTTGCTTCGAGATTTACCCCTGATGGAGGGGATAGTGCAGAAGGAGCATTTTTTGTTGCATCCCTCGCTGATGCGGAGGTATGCCCAGTGTGGCGGGGTGATGCGAAGGCGTGTTCGGTCGTCATAGGGGATATGAGGATTTGGGCTTACGGCGGTTATGGTTTTGTCGGCGGTCAGTGTTGATTTGATTATGTCGGGGATATTGTCACGTGATTCAAGGCCGAGGATGGCGTCGATTCCGGGGGTTTCATTAAGGAGGTTTTTGCCCATTCGCTGCGCCAGGCAGCCGGCGACGATGACCTTCTGCACTTTGCCTTTTTGTTTTTGGCGGATGGCGAGGTTTATCGCGTCGAGCGCTTCGGCTTTGGCGGGGGCGATGAAGCCGCAGGTATTGATGACGACTACGTCTGCGTTGTCGGTATCCTGTGTGATGACGAAGCCGGCCTGGGCGATGAGGGCGAGCATCCGTTCGCCGTCCACCATATTTTTGGGACAGCCGAGGGCGATGAAGCCGACGGTAGTCCATTTTGTATTCTTTTTAATATCCATTGGCCGATATCATAAAGTGTTTGACGGGTATCACAAGGTTGTTATACTAAATAATGGTTTAAAATGTTTTTTTTGAAATAAGAGAATTCCATGATTTTCTGGAGGGCAGTTTAATGAACGAGTTTGAAGTTGGCAAGCCGGGCGAGGAAAAGCCGATTCCTTTCGATGATGGGCTTTCGGTGTCTCATTCGCCGTTGGATTTGGGTTCAGGCACATCCGGCAGTACAAGGGAGTCATCCGAAGAGACGCCTATGCCCGTTATCAGGGACACGGGTAAAAAGGTGAGCTGGCCAGACCGGATTACGGGCATCAAGAGTTTCTACACGAAGCTGCATGCAGGGGCGATTGATTTTATGGATGAGCAGATATGCAAATGGCTGATGGATAACCCTGGCGTTAATATAAAGCGGACGAATACTGTTACAGGCGATGTTGTCGGCAAAAAGACAGAGCCGAGCATTATCATTACGATTTGGTATTAACCGATAACGTTGAGATATAACGCAGTTGTTCACTAGGGGTGGTCTGTTGGATAGCAGGCCTGAGAGCAAACCCTTTGAACCTGAACAGGACAGCCGAAAGAGGCAAGGCCTGCGTAGGGAAGTGATTAAAGACAGTCGAAGATGTTAGTATGAGATTGAAATCGCTTCCTATAATGAAGCGATTTTTTTATTTTAAGGCGGCAAAAAGAAATGGCGACACAACTGGAAATAGCGCGGTCTGGCAGGATAAGTCCTGAAGTTGAATACGTGGCGAAGGCCGAAGGGGTCAAGGCGGGCTTAGTGCGTGATGAGATAGCGGCGGGGCGGTTAGTGGTGCCGGCCAACGTGATTCACCTGAAAAGGAATCTGAAGCCGGCAGGTATAGGGCGGGTGTTGAGGACGAAGGTCAACGCGAATATCGGGGTGAGTAGCGTTCGCAGCACTGTTGGTGAAGAGATTGAGAAGATGCGGGTCGCGATAGAAGCTGGGGCGGACGCGATAATGGATTTGAGCACGGGGGGCGATTTGGACGCGATAAGAGAGGTGTTGCTGGCGGAATGTTCAGTGCCTTTTGGGACGGTGCCGATTTATCAGATGGTTTCGGACAGGACGATTGAAGAAGTTGATGAGAAGATAATTCTTGATGTGATTGAGAGGCAGGCGAAGCAGGGGGTGGATTTTTTTACGATTCATGCGGGTGTGCTGAGGGAGTATTTGCCTTTGACGGGCAGGCGAGTGATGGGGATAGTGAGCAGGGGCGGGGCGTTATTAGCGGAGTGGATGCTGTATCACGGCAGGCAAAATCCGCTTTACGAAATGTTCGATGAATTGTGCGCGTTGATGCGTGAATATGACGTTTGTTTTTCTTTAGGGGATGGTTTACGGCCCGGGAGTTTGGCGGACGCGACGGATGAGGCGCAAATTGCGGAGTTAAGGACGCTGGGCGAATTGACGCAGCGAGCGATTGAGGCGGGATGTCAGGTTATGGTGGAAGGGCCTGGGCACGTTCCGTTTAACCAGATAGAGCACAATATGAAGATTCAGCAGGAGATTTGCCATAACGCGCCGTTTTATGTTCTTGGGCCTTTGGTTACGGATATTGCGCCGGGGTATGACCATATAACGTCGGCGATAGGGGGGACAGCGGCGGCGTATTACGGGGCGTCGTTTTTGTGTTATGTTACGCCGAGGGAACATTTGGGTTTGCCTAACGCTGAGGACGTGCGGATGGGAGTGATTGCGGCGCGGATTGCGGCGCACGCGGGCGATGTGGCTCGCGGACTTGCCGGCGCGGCAGACAGGGACAGGGGGTTGAGTATCGCCAGAGCGAACCTTGACTGGGACAGGCATCTTGCGCAGTCGCTGGACCCGGAGACGGCCGTTAGGATGCACGAGGAGGCGTGCAAGGGAATAGAGGAAAATGGCGAAATGAACGCGGATTACTGCTCGATGTGCGGCAAACAATGGTGCAGCGCGAGGATAAATAAAGAGATTCGTGAAAAATTGAAAGCAGGGCTGGTTTCCTGAATCAGGTTTTCATCGAGTCGATTTCGATAAAGGCGATTGGAGCGAAGATAAAGACGGGCAGCCACGCCCAGAGTTCGGGGACGATTCTGCCGAAGACATCCTCAGTGGCGAGTATTCTGCAGGTAAAGCCGACGACGAGCGAGGCGGCGGTGATGGCGAAACTGATTGCGATGGCGGATTTCATTGATTTGGGGTCGCGGCAAACGAGAACGGGCAGGCAGACGAGGAGCATAACGAGGTTCATAATGGGGTCGGTGATTCTGAAATGTTTCTGGCTGTAAAGGTTAGCGAGGTCTTTGAGCTGAGTTCCCTGGGAGGCCAGTTGCGACAATTGCATAGAGCTGAGGAGAGATTTGTGCTCGGCTTTTCGCCTGACGGGGATATCGTTTGGTGTTAAGTCGGTGTGGTAGGTAGAAAGTGGCGTTCGTGAGGCGGAGGCATTTTGTCTGCCGGGCTGCGGCGAGCCGAGTTTTGGGATGGGGGTGAAAAAGCCGTTGGTGAGGAGCCAGGTCTGGCTTTTGAAATCGTAGATTGCCTTGCTGGCTTCGATAAAACCTGTTGGTTCCCAAAGGAGGGCGTCTGGTTTTTTGGAACGAGTTACGACAATGAGGTCGTCAAAAGTCGAGGAAGCCACGTCGAACTTTTTGGCGGAGAGAAGTGAGCCGCTGGCATCAGTTATGAACCAGACGTTGTAGGATTCTTTGCCGGGGACAACGTCTTTATTCCGGACGAGTTTGGCGCTGAGAGCCGGGATAACCAATTCTTGGTCGATTATCAGGAAACCAGAGAACACGATGGCGAGGACGACGATGGGAGTAATGACTCTTTTTAGGCTGACGCCTGAAGCCATCATGGCTATCAGCTCGTTGTATCGCACCATTTTGCCAAGGGAAAAAGCGGCGGCGACAACAGTAATCATTCCAGCGAAGTCGCGGAAATACAAAGTGCTCTGGAGCGAATAATAAATGATGATGTTGGTGATTACAGACAGGGTATTTAGGTTGGCATGCTCGGTGAATTCGTCGAGATTGGCGAAGAGGTCGATGGTTATTCTCATGCCGATGAGGACGGCAAAGGCAATGGCGTAGCCGATGAGGAAATTTTTCGCAACGTATTTATCGAGTATCTTCATTTTGTTTTTTGCCGGTTTATTATTAAACGCTTAATGACGAAGTAGTCGCCGATATAATTCAAGTCCCAGCATTGAGAGAATAACCAGTCCCGCCCACATAAGAGGTATTCCGGCCCACGAAGCGGCAGCAGGGTTTTCAGCTATATTTTTTCCCATCATAATACAGACAATAAGTGCCAGTGCAGGTGCTGCACTGGCGGCAAAGGCGGTAAGTAAGTGCCCCCCTTTGAGAATGATTCCGAGACCGATACCTATCATAATCAGCGTTACGCAGCCGACACCGAAGACCAGCCGGGAGTTTGTTTCGGCGCCTATATTGGCGAGGGTTTTGGCTATTTTTCTATACAACTGGTTTTGCAGGGCGACCAGTCGCTCGCTTGGTCCGGCGTGCAGGGCAGCGGATATGGCCTGGGGGTTTATCTCATTAAGAATGTTGGTTGTTTTGAAATTACTCGTAACGGCCGATGGCATAACAAGTCCTCGGATGATTTGTCTTGCGAGGACATTTTCCTGTCCCTGCGGGCTTTGCAGGTCAACCGAAGTCCATTTGGCGTTTTGAATATCGAGAGTAAGCGTCGGGGCCATTTCATCGCCTTCGATATTCAGGAATGCCTTTTGGCAACGCAGAGTTCGGGTGGCCGAGTCGCCGCTGACGGGGCGTTCGGTAATTATCACGTCATCTGCAAGCAGCAGTTGTTTTTCGTCCAGGACGGTGCAGGATTTGGCGGAAAATTCGACGACCTGTCGGTCGTTGAACAGTTTGAAGGGAGGGTTTGTGCTGGAAGAGCCAGCATCATTTATCTGCTGTGCCAGGAGTTCTGCGGTGAACTGTGCGTATACACGGCGAGCGATTCTGGCGACGGGGTCGAAGAGCATGGGGTTTCGGCGGATTTGTTTCATTTCGTCGATTTTTTTGAACTGGATATTGTCGCCGAGCAGTGCGCCGAATTCAGTGGTGAGCGAGAGCCATTCGGCTGAGAATCCGGCGTCTTCACCGGGGCCCATCTGGCAGGTATTGTGTGCGTTGATGCGGACCTCGTTAAGAGTTTGATGAGGGTCGAAGATAACTTTTGCAGTTTCGGCGGTGATGATTCTTTTAATTGAGCCGTTGCCGGCGATTTCGACGGCGACAACGTCGGAGAGCACATTATTTTGCATGTCAGCGTTATCGGCGTAAATCCTGTATTGATCATCCGGCGGGAGCGAGTAGTACCCCTTACGCTGGATATTTCTAAAAAGTATCTGCCTGGCGTCATTTTTGAGAGAATTTTCGGCCCGGTGCATAAAGGTAGGCATAACATAAAAGCCGAGCAGGAGGTTGGCGGTGGCGACAATGATGGCAAGAATCAATCCTGGGTAAACCAGCGTCAGCAGGGATATGCCGCTTGCCCTGCAGGCGTCGAGCTCATTGTCGTTGGCGAGCCGGCCGTAAACCAGCGTGGTTGCGAAAAGCGCAGCCATGGGCAGGACAAAAGTGAGGGTAACTGGGAGGAAATAAATCATAAGGCGAACAACCTGTCCCGGGCCGACGCCGAATTCCTGCACGGGGCGCAGAATGCTGCCCAAGCTCATCATCAGTGTCAGAGCCACGGTGGCGAGGACAAAAACTTTGATGACCTCGCGAAAGATATATCTGTGAAGCGTGAAAACCATTTGTGACCGCTAATCTTAAACTTACGACCGTCGATTGTCAATGACACGGTTTTAGAGGAGGCCGGATTGTCAGCGACTGATAAATCTTGCAACATGAGCCGAACATCGAGCTTGTTTTACCAAAATATATTGTTTGGGCAAAACAATATCGCAGAACAAATCGCTCTGTTAATTGTATTTTGTGGGCACCACTCGCTCCATTCCTTTGAAGTCGTGGCAGAGGAAGACGGAATAGGTTTTTTCAATTCCGCCTATGGTGCTTCGCGTTTTCACCAGATGTTTCTGATAATCCCGAAAACTGTCCATAAGTTGTTCGGGCATATTCTTTTCGCCCGAGATCACCAGTATAGCATCGTAATGCAGCAGGTTGTGAAAAGTCGGCCAGACATCATACTCGTTAATCCGTCGATCCAGATTCACGCAATATGTCGCAGGTTGGCCGTCCACGTAGAACGCCAGAAGAGAGGCGGTCATATATTTGTCAGAGAAGATGAACCGCTGTGGCTTGAGGTTCTGGGCCAGGCGTGCCACTTCGTGCCCGAGTTGAACAGAGCCGCAACGGACTTTTTTGAAAGGGTCCAGGTTGCTGGGAAATGGAATAAGGCAGGCCATGTGCAAAAAAATCGTACAACAGACGGCCATTGCGATTGCCGCGATAGTCAACCTTCGCCGCCGGATGTTCAACGTGGAGAAGGGAGCCAGAAAATATGCGCTGAAGCTGATTAATCCGGTGAGGTAACAGCACAAAGCCCAGTTGGCTTGAACCTTGCCCTGGAGGCTTTTAATCAGAAACAGGAATAATAACGGAATCGAGAACCAAAAACTCATCGGGTCCTGTCGGCGAAGTTTGAATATTGCCCAGACCATCATCACCAGAAGCAGCGGGGTGACGATACCCAGTTGCGAGCCGACGAAATAGAGGAAGTTCAACAGGGACGCGTGCAGCCCCGAGGACATTTGGGTTTGGCCGATATTGTGGAAGAGGTTCACCCAGCCGTGATGCAAATTCCATAGAACAAGCGGCGAGGTTACTGCCAGGGACAGGATCAAGGCCAAATACGGCCAGGGGGTCAATAACTGCCGCCTTGCGGGCGAAAACATCAGCAGAAGCAAAGCGGGCAGGAAGAAGGCGGCCATCGTGTATTTGCAGAGGATACCCATTCCCACGGCCAGCCCCAGTAATCCCCAGTGCAGGGGGGAGGCGGTTTTCCACGCCCAGTGCATCAGCAGCAGCGACAACAGCCACATAAAGATAAACGGTGGATCAATGGTCATAGCGAGGCCGTAGAAGGCGAAGACAGGTGTGACCTGAAGAAGGATTGCCGAAAGGACGCCCACCTTTGGATTGTGCAGCCGGCTGCCGAGGAGATAAAGGATTATGCTGCTGCCGAATGAAAGAATGACTGCTGCTGCACGGACGCCAAGTTCCGTGTTGCCCAGCGCTATCCGCGTGCACCATATACAGAATGCGACGCCCGGCCCTTTGGTCACATAGCACCAGTCCATATATCGGGAGCATTGCCAATAAAGGGCCTCGTCGCCGCTGAGTTCGTTGGGCACGCCTACGATGTACCATATACGAAATAAAGACAGGCACACTAAGAAGGACAGAAGATACAGGACTATACGTTGGGCCCCCAGGAGTTTAGAGGCAATCAGTCCCGTCGCTACGAAGACAATGCCGAATAACCAGCATGGCACAACCTGCCGGGGAGTGCTAATCGCACACATTACGGCGAAAATCAACCATGGTCCCGCAAAAAAGAGCAGGGCTTTGGTTGTTCTGATTTTATTCATTGATTCGATGGTTATGTTATCTGATTCGTGATTTTCCATTTTTGAAAGTATTTTTTGGACAACATGTTTGCCTGCGTAAGGCGAAGCCATTTAAGGTTTACAATTGTCAACAAAGGGCGATGATTTGCAACAGAAATCGCTATGAAGGCGGTTTGTGCTTGAAAAGACGGGAGTTATGGCGTAAAACAGGGAAAGTATTTATCGTTGATTGGCGGGTAATTTATGAGATATTACGGGACAATTGTATTGGCTGTTGTTTTTGTCGGTTTGTTTGCCGGATTTGCGAAAGCCGATGTGGTGGTATTAAAGGGCGGGCAGAAGCTCGTGGGGGATATTGTGGCTGAGAGGCACGAGCAGATTTATGTGGACGTCGGCGTTACGGTGATAGCGGTGCCTAAGGAGGATGTTCTCGAATACCACTACGACAAAACGGCTGATGGGAATGCCCAGTTGATACAATCGCCGACGGAGGCGAATGATATAAAAACGGAGTCAGCAACAGGTCGGCTGTATCACACGGGCAAATTCCAAAAGAGAACAATCGAGCAGTGCGTGGCGGAGGTTGGCGAGGCGGTGGTCAAGGTGAGCAGCCCGGCGGGGATGGGGTCGGGTTTTTTCATAAATGAGCAGGGGTATCTTATAACGAATTATCACGTCGTCGAGAGGGAAACGAAGATTGAGGTAACGGTATTTAAGAAGGCAAAAGACGGCTTCAACAAGAAGGTCTTCAAGGGCGTCCGGATCGAGGCGATAAATCCATTTGTTGACCTTGCGCTTCTGAAGGTTGAGGATTTGGGTGATATGCAGGTGAAGTTTGCTTACCTTGGCGAGGTTGACGAAATCGAGCCGGGCGAAGGGGTTTTCGCAATCGGTAACCCTCTGGGTCTTGAGCGGACAGTTACCAACGGGGTGATAAGCACGACGAACAGGGCGTTCGAGGGGCTGATTTATTTACAGACCGACGCGGCTATAAATCCCGGTAATTCGGGCGGGCCGTTGTTCAATCTGGCGGGCGAGGTCATCGGCGTTACGAATATGGGTTACATATTTTTCGGAGGGCTGGGGTTTGCGATACCTGTCGATTACGTGAAGCACTTCATAGATAACCGCGACGCGTTCGCATATGACAAGGACAATCCGAACACGGGCTTTAGATATATCCAGCCGGACGGCAGACGCAATAAGGGCAAGCCGAAGATGGATAATTGATGGAAGGGGCGCATGAAAATTAGAGCAGCATTTGTGATTTGTGTTGTTTTCGCGGCGGTGATGGTTGTCGGCGTGAAGGGGGCGACTTTGCCGAAGACGGCGGAGCTTGTCGGGGTGGATACGGTGCTGCTTGTGGATATAAGCGACTTCAATCAATTCATGACGAAGTTCGAGAAATGCTCAGTTTATAAATTATACAATGATCCGGCGATGTCTGCGTTTGCGAAAAACTTCACCGGGAAGGTTCGTGAAAAAATAGAGGGCGACAAGGACTCATTTGTAAAGGGCGTACTTGATGCGAATGTTATGCCCGAAGGCCGATTGGCGTTTGTGATGACGGCAGGGCAGCAGGAAATGTCGATGGCGCTTATAAGTCAGTGGGGTCGCAACGTCGGCAAAATTAGAGACATTATCGAAAAGATGGCAGCCAAGTCCGTTGAAAAAGGCGCACACAGGGGGATTGAGGGTTATCGTGATGTGAATATCGTAACGCTGACGACCGAGGCGGCAGGGCAATCGTCGGTTAAAGACGGCGATGATAATATGGCAGCAAAGACAGGGCCGTCATCGGAAAAAGATGTCTATTGTTTTGTCGGTGATTGCCTGATAACGGCAAGCGACGCGGAGGTGGTAAAGTTCGTTGTTTCGCAGATTAAGGGGGCGGGGGCTTCATCGCTGGCTGGCGATACGGATTATATCGCGACGATGGGTGCGGTGGGGCCTTATCATGACGTTGATATATATGTGAATTTCAAACGAGCGATAGAACGGCTGGCTGATGGGGACACGACGGGCGAATCGCAGAAGGAGATTGCTAATCTTGGGCTGGACGGAGTGGGAGGGCTTGGTTTTTCTCTTGGTGTTGCGCCGGACGCGGAAAGTTCGGTTCGCGGCAAGATGTTTTTGAGAACGACCGGGACGAGGAAGGGCGTTTTGAAGATGTTAGAGATGCGTTCTGAGCCGGTGCGGGTTCCGCGATTTGTGCCTGCGTCGGCATGCTCGGTGAGTTTTTTGAACGTGGATATCAAGCGGGCGTATGACGAGTTGTGCAGCATAATTTACGGATTTGAACCGGCGGCGGCGCTGATGCTGCAGCAACCGATTCCGGGGACGGGGTCGGAGAGTGAGCCGGGGATAACCATCAGGCCTGACATAATAGAATATCTTGGTTCTGAGATTATTATTGCCCAGAGCGTAAACAAGCCGTTTTCGAAGGATAAAGAGCCGACGGAAATATATGTAGCGGTGGGGGTTAATAATCGGGCGGCCCTGGAAAAGTCACTGTCGCTTATTCACAAGCGGCTGATTGCGCCGAACAATCCTGAGCCGACGCGTGAATTACTTGGATATACGCTTTATCTTATGGGGCCGGCGGGGATTCCTGTTCTGGGTGGGTCGGTGCCGATGGTGGAAGCGGGGCCGCGTGTGGTGCCGAAGGGGGAGCGATTGGCCTTTACGATTACGGATACGCATCTGATTTTTGGTCAGGAACCGGCGGTTGAGCGAGCGATACGGACTTTAGGCGGGGCGGAGAGTGAGCCGGTGAGTTCGGCGAAATGGTTTAACATCGCCAAAGCAGCGGTGCCCTCGGTTGTTGGGTCGGCTGGCTTTGAGAATAATTCGGCATCCGGGGAACTGTTGTGGTGGATGCTGAAGGACAGCGGCAAATCACGGCGGGCGGATATTGGAATGGGGCCTGCGGCGGCTGTTCTGGCGGGGCCTGACGCGTGGGATTTTGCGGACTTTAGTTTGCTGCCTGAGTTTGGCGCGGTGAAAAAGTATTTTGGCCTGTCGGCGGGCTATGGAATCAGCAGGCCCGACGGCTTTTTCTTCGAGTTCAAGTACCTTAATCCCCAAAGCAAGGATTGATAAAATGTTTGCGTTTTCTAAGATTTTTTTAAGTCTCTGATATTACAAATCTTATAAACTTGCGGTTTTTGAGATTTTACACGCTATTTAACCTCGGGGTTGTAGAGTAGTTGTATGGATTGGCATCACTTTTTACACTCGCAAAGCCATGAAAAATTTCAGCGATTGTAGCTGAAAGAAGATTTTGATACTATCACGGCATTGGAAAGCTTGGTTGTGTAGCCGAGTGTTTAATATGGGAAATCCAACATTATATTGCTCCCCGTTAAGAAATAGGCCAAAGTATGGTAGTATTTCCTAACAGAGGTACAGATTATGCAGAGAAGAAAGTGGTCTTCAAAAGACAAGTTAACTATCGTATTGGAAGGTTGGATGAGCAGGCCAACTATTACGTCACGGATTTTCCGCATTCGTCGATTGACTATAAAACATCCTGTGGGTTCAAGCAGGTTGAGTCGTCAAAAAATCTCTAACTTTTTTGTTGTTTAACGAAGAGCAGTATAAGACTATCCGGCGGTGAACTGTCTTAGGAAATTGCGGCTTTGGAGTATAGATGCTTTTCGCGTATCGATTGAACCTTCATACGCGCGGTCCTCGACCTCGATTACCGCGCAACCGTCATAGCCGGCGTCGGTAAGCGCCGAGAAGAATCCGCCCCATTTGACGTCCCCCAAGCCGGGCAGCTTTGGCGTATGGAACTGCAACGGTGTTGCGAGAATACCTACATCGTCGAGTTTGTCTCGCAGAATCTTGGCGTCCTTGAGATGCACGTGGAAAATACGGCTTTTGAACTCGCGAATTGCCTTGACGGGGTCCATAAACTGCCAGATAAAATGTGACGGGTCGAAGTTGAGACCGAAGTTCTTATATGGAATCGCCTCAAATATTCTTCTCCACATCGCGGGAGTGTTTGCGAGGTTCTTTCCGCCAGGCCATTCATCGTTCGTAAAATACATCGGACAATTCTCAATGGCGATTTTGACTTTGTTTCTCTGGGCGAACCGGACAATCCCGGGCCAGACCTCCCTGAACTTTGCAAAGTTGTCTTCGGTATTGCTGTTTGGATCCCTGCCGATAAATGTATTGACCACAGGCACCCCCAGTATCGCCGCCGCAGTAACCACCTTCTTCAAGTGGCCAATGTAGAACTGCGCTTTGCTTTCATCCGGGTCGAGGGGATTAGGATAGTAGCCCAGCCCTGAAATTGTTACGTTCTTTTTCCTAAGAACCCTATTGATTTCCGCGGCCTTGTTTTCGGTCAGGCCGACGACATCGATGTGTGAAACACCCGCATATTTTCGCTCGGCCTTGCCCGCAGGCCAACAGGGTATTTCAACACAGGCCAAGTCATTATCAGCCGCGAATTCGATAACCTCTTCAAATGACAATTCGCCTAATATCACGCTCAAAAACCCAAGTTTTATCATTGTCGGCCTCTCCTGAAATTAAGCCTTAACCCACTTTTGTGTTTTGTTGCTTTCCAAGATTTTTCCGCACAAAACAAGCTCTCGCAAGCCGTCCTTAAACGTCGGGAATTTTGGAACGGCTTTCATATCGCCCGCCGCAATATATGCATAAATCTCTCTGAACATCTGCTTTGATGTGTCGGGGAAACCCTCATTATGTCCGCCGGGAAAACTGATAATGTCACGAACCTCAGGATAGACCAGCGACGGGTCCCGCATCAGTTCTTCATTGGAGCCATCCCGTCTGCCAATCCAGATGTGGTTCGGCTTTTCAGATTCCCATGCAGCCGCTTTTTTGGACCCATCAAGCTCAAAATACAGGCGATTCTTCCTGCCCGCCGCAACTTGGCTGACCGTCAAAACGCCTTTGGCACCATTATCAAAGCGCAGCAACACAGTCGCATAGTCCTCCGTACTGATTTTTACGTCCTTGTAATCCTCAGGATTGAGGATTTTCCCCGCGTATGTCTCCACAGACTTGAGTGGTTTCTTTCTTGTCTTGTGGAACGTCGCAAAATCAGCAAACACCTCAACGATTCTCAACCCGGACACGTACTCAATCAAATCAATCCAGTGCGAACCGACGTCAGCTATCGCCCGCGACTTGCCCGATAAAGATGGCTCAAGCCGCCAGTTGTAGTCCGTCGGATAGAACAGCCAGTCCTGCAAATACGAGCCGTGAATGGCGAAAATCTTCCCGAACTCCCCATTCTCCACCATCAGTTTTACCTGCCGCATTAGCGGATAATATCGGATATTGAAATGCACCGCGTTAACAACTCTCTTCTTTGCTGCCAGCTTCACAAGCTCCTCGCCCTCGCCCACCGATATGGCCAATGGCTTTTCGCACACGACGTGCTTACCAGCATCGAGGGCCTTTTTCGACATCGCGTAATGAAGATTATTTGGCGTGCATATATGAACCGCCTCAATGTCTTCTTTGGCAAGCATCGCCCTGTAGTCACCGTAGTATCTTTCCACGCCAAGAGCGGTCGCCTTTGACTTGGCCGTCTGCTCATTGACATCCGCCAACGCAACGACCCTTACGGTCCCCAGCCGTCTCAACGCTTCAATATGTGCCGGGCCGATAAATCCTGTCCCTATTACGCCCACTCTAATGCCGTCTACGGCATGAATGCTTCCTCTGGCCACACGTATCCCTTTCCCTATGCGTTTCTTAACCGGTATTCGCTGCTTATGTTAGCGAATGATCATTTTAATGTAAATACTTTGTTAAATAGAGATTGCTAAGGCACGACTGCGCACATATGATTCCTCAAAGGACACGGCATTCGCACTGTCAAAATTACCAGAAGGCATACCATCCCCCTTGTTGTAAAAGTCAATGGCGCAGATTAATAGGAAAGTCGATCAATTTCAATAAAATCAATGGTTTATTGTTCGTGCCGGTTGTATGATTTCCTTATTATCCGAAAGACACGCCGACTTCTTTGGCGACACCGCGTATGTGATCCGCAGCCTGGCTGTATTCCTCGGCATCCTTCAAGTGTTCAATCATCAGCGGAACATCTGGATATTTGCTCAATTCTTTCAAAAACGTCTTGTAGTCAAGCCCACCCAGGCCCGGCCGAATCTCATCCAGATGT